>Ga0302215_10000021_pt1 | contig 135794 bp, 111 predicted proteins | sample II_Fen_N3_1_FD_194580 | JGI IMG/M metagenome (GOLD analysis project Ga0302215, IMG submission 194580) | Peat permafrost microbial communities from Stordalen Mire near Abisko, Sweden - II_Fen_N3_1 | ecosystem: Environmental > Terrestrial > Soil > Wetlands > Permafrost | place: Sweden: Abisko... | reverse complement strand
TTTACTTCCGACAGGGATATTGCACCCTTTTTTAGGCATATTCTATAGGATCGTATCTGTAAAACAGTTAAAAGTAACTTTAGGCGATAGATACTACCCGTTATTTATCGTCATGAATATTTCGGGGTAATTTATATTTTAAATTTTAAATTTTAAACAGAAGAGGAGCAACAGCATATTATGCTATTACTCCTCTTCTTAATAGATAATCTTATACCGCAATGGATAAGGTAGTCAGATACCTATAGATACATACTTATAATTTTTTCACAAAATCTGACTTATGACGTCTTTACTCGATTATCTAATTTAAAGATCATCCCCACCTTTTGATACTACTATTATCTCTACCCGTAAGCATATTAATTGACAATATCATTAAAAATGAAAGGGTTAAAATAATTACTACCCAAAAACCTGCCACAGCATAATTGCCCCCTGCTACTTCAGCTGCAATCGCTACAGACATTGTTCTAGTCTTCCCTAATATATTGCCTGCCAACATGGAGGTTGCTCCGTATTCGCCGATTGCTCTTGCAAAGGTAAGAATAGTTCCTGATACAATTCCAGGTCCCGCTAAGGGTAAAATCAATTTCCAAAATATTTTAAATTCTGATAACCCCAAGGTACGAGCCGCATAAATCATCGTTACGTCCACTTGTTCAAAGGCTGCCCTAGCATTGCGATACATCAGTGGAAAGGCAATAACAAATGCTGCAATAACACAACCCGCCCATGTTTGAACGATTTTTATATCAAAGTTAAGATATAAAAAATTACCAAAAGGTCTTCTTAAGCTAAATAATAAAAGAAGAAAAAAGCCTGCTACTGTAGGAGGGAGCACTAAGGGTAATGTAATAATCGAATCAACAACCCATCTCGCTTTCTTACCCATATTCATTACCTTTCTTGCCGTGGCAATACCGATAAAAAAGGCAATTATCGTAGCTAGTACTCCGGTTTTGATCGATATAAAAAATGGGCTAAAATCAATTGACGATATAAAATCACTCACACGCTACACTCCCTCCCTATAATTTCTCGATTGTTGTGTTTATGTTTTCTGGAAATTTGTCCTGGCTAATTGTTCCGGTTTTTGTTCTAACTATTTGGTCTGGCTAATTGTTGTTATGTTTACATTTCAATCATTTAACATATATACTAAACATACCTTCTCAAACTAAATTCTAAAATAATCATCTCTATTAGATATTGAAAAATATATAGTTAGCTTGGAGAATTCAACTACTCTCCTTACTATTCCATACTATGTAACTCTATTTATTAATTGTAAATCCATATTTCTCAAATATTTTTAAAATTTCATCCTTCGACAAGAATGCTAAGAAGTCTTTCGCTGCCTGCTTTTGTGTAGCATCCGCTTCCTTATTAATCACCTGGGCTATCGGATAATTTACCGGCTTTGTTAAGCTAGAATCCGGTGCTGTTGCAATCACTTCCACAGAATCTTTTACCGATTTAGCATCTGATTCATAAACAACTCCCACCTCATTACTCGCTTCACTTACTGCGGTTAGAACGGCGGTAACATTACTACCTTCATTGATTTCCATCTTTTGCACTTTATCCCATACACCTAAGTTCTTAAAGATGTCTCTTGCATAATCGCCGGCCGGAACCCCTTCCGCTGCCAGTGCTATATTTTTCGCTTTAAATACATTATCAAAACCAGTTACTTCTGTTTTTCCAGCTTTGGGTTTGATTAAAACCACCTTATTCTTTAACAGATTCGTTATTGTATCCGGTTCAAGAAGTCCACCATCTTTTAAGGTTGTGATTTGCTTTGTTGCCGCTGAAAAGAACAAATCACATTCTGCACCTTCCTGAATCTGTGTAAGTAAAGTTCCCGAGCTATCTGCATTATATGTAATCTTAACATTTGGCTGTGATTGATTATACATACCAGCAATTTCTTTCATAGCATTGCTAAGACTTGCTGCAATAAACACGTAGATTTCAGTTGAAGGGATGGCACTGTCAACAGTAGGTTTCGGTGTTGATGTGGCGTCTTTGGTTACTATTGGTGTGGTATTGTTCTTACCATCATCAGTTGGGTTGTTTTTTGCTCCACAGCCAGTTAAAAGAACGAGTGTTAGTACCAAGGACATAATAATTGATAAATACTTTTTCATTTTAATTCCTCCTTAAAATTTATGTTTTGCATTTATATGGGATGAATTATTTATCCTAATACAAATGCATGGTTACTTGAAAATAATATTTTATGCAACTTAAGACCCTAATCATCTTTTATACCTTTTTGTATTTGTATCTGGTTATTATATTTGGTATCTATTTATAATATTTATATTGGTTATATTACGTTTTGTAACGTTTTGTTATGTTATATAACGTTTTGTTATTGGTAGTATAAAATTTATTTACATACAAAACAATGCATCAAATTTTAGAAAGAACCTATTATTTTTAAGCTATTGTCGTCATTTTACACAATAAACTAATAAAAATAATATATTTTAATATAATTGATTAAGGTGTCATAAGTCATCCATAGTAAATTAATAAATTAGTACACATATATATATACGCATATTCGCAGACCGGCCTTATGCGAAAGCTCTACCGCATATGGGTAGGCCAGTCAGATGAAAATAAAAGAAGATCGAATCAAGCATCCTAACTCAATGACTGCTTAATCCGATCTTCTTATATTTCTGCAATTGTTTTCCCAATTTGATCAATATCATAACCACCAATTCCTTCAAGTTCTAATTGAAAATCACTTGTGTTTAAAATTTCCATTACAGCTTGAAATTCCGGCTTATCAATATCTTCCTTTTTAAATACTAAATCAAGATGCTCTGTCTGCAATGGTATAAAATCTACCCCGCCAACCTGTAAAGCTGATTTTTCGTTGCCAAGACCAAGATCAGCGCCTCCTCTTGCCACCGTACTAGCAATTGCCAGATGGGATGTACTTTCTCGGTGATAGCCATCAATAGAATTTGCCTCTATCCCTAACTTCTTTAACTTCTCATCCAGTAAAACTCTGGTACCACTGCCTCTTTCCCGATTAATAATTGTTAAATCTTGTCGTTTTAAGTCATCCCATCCTTTAATGCCTTTGGGGTTCCCCTTTGGAACGTAGAATCCCTGTAACCTAGTAGCAAGATGTATCACGATGGCTGGAATTCCAGGAAGCATCCTCTTTACATAAGGAAGATTATACTCTCCTGTCTCTCCATCCCAAAGATGAACCGTTGCCATATGAACTTCACCATGATATAACATATACAAGCCATTATAGCTTCCTACATAGGAACGAAGTGCTTGAACTCCATTTGGATGATACTGAAGATATCTTGAGAGGATATCCAGCAAAATATCTTGTCCGCAGATCACAAAACCGTTTTGTTTGGAATAGTCTATCATTGTACGATTTGCAGACATTATAGACTGCTGCTCTTCAGGAACCTGTGTCTGAAACGAAGCTGTTGATTTAGGTCTTAAGGTAGTTGCTGCCACAGGTTGTCTTGCTTTCGTCCTGTTTTTATATTCCACAACATCGTTCAAATCTATCCTTACTTTTTTCCCTACCTTATACCCATTCAGCTCACCACGTTTGATCAATTCATACACGGTATTCTTGGCTATTTTTAGCATATCCGCAACTTCCTGCGTGGTTAGTACTGAATTTTCCTCCATAATCGACCCCCTATCTGCATTTATCTCGTATATCTCATCTATCTCTTTATCTCATTTATCTCATTTATCTGCTTTTATCTGCTTTTATCTTCACTTATCTGCATTTATCTATTAGTTACTTGCCATGTGTGCAAATGCTTCCTCTGCAGCTGCGATAGTTCTTGCAATATCTTCCTCCGTATGTGCATCACATAAAAACATTGCTTCATATTGAGCCGGAGCGATATAGATTCCTCTGATCAACATCTCTGAATAATAGTCTTTGTATGCGATTATATCAGAATTGATTGCTGATTGATAGTTCAATACCTCTTTATCCTGAAAAAATATACTCATTAAAGAACCGATACGATTGATCGAAATTTTACGATTATATTGCTGTGCCGCCGCCTTTAAGCCCTTCTCCAATTGTTCTCCTAGATGATTTAGTTTCTGATAAATGTACTTTGAGTTCTTAAGTATCTTCAAGGTTGCGATTCCTGCTGCCACCGCTACCGGGTTACCCGATAAGGTTCCTGCTTGATATACCGGTCCCACTGGAGCTACTTTACTCATAATCTCTTTGCTTGCACCATAAGCGCCAATTGGCATTCCTCCGCCAACAATTTTACCTAACACGGTGATATCTGGGATAATATCAAATAGTTCTTGTGCACCACCATAGGATAGACGGAACCCAGTAATTACTTCATCAAAGATTAGAAGCGTGCCATATTGCTTTGTCAATTCACGAAGCTTACGTAAGAATTCAAGGTTTGGTAATACAACTCCCATATTCGCGGCAACTGGTTCTACAATAACTGCAGCCAAGAATTCTCCTTGTTTTTGAAATATTTCTTCTAGTTGCTCACAGTCATTATAGGTAGCAATCATCGTATTCTTCGAATAGTCCGCTGGTACTCCTGCACTATCCGGTATACCGGAGGTTAACGCTCCTGAGCCGGCTTTTACTAATAAGCCATCACTATGACCATGATAGCACCCTTCGAATTTAAGGATTATATCTCTTCCTGTATATCCTCTCGCCAAACGGATTGCGCTCATCGCCGCTTCCGTTCCGGAATTCACAAGGCGTACCATGTCAATAGAAGGGACTGCCTCACATATTAATTTTGCTAATACCAATTCATTCTCCGTTGGTGCACCAAAGCTTATTCCCTTCGCCGCAGCTTGAGTGATCGCATCGATTACTTCAGGATGTGCGTGTCCAAGAATCATCGGTCCCCACGAACCGATATAATCAATAAATTCATTGCCATCCACATCATATATCTTAGATCCCAACGCTTTTTCTATAATTAAAGGATTTCGTCCTACTGATTTGCAGGCACGCACCGGGCTATTCACACCACCGGGTATTATATCGCAGGATTCCATAAATATTTCGTTTGATCTCTTATCTTCCATTCTTCTCACCCTTTAATCCACTCTTTGATATTCTTCGCATAATAGCTGATAATAATATTCGCACCGGCACGCTTGATTGCAGTTAAAGCTTCAAGCGCTGCGCCACGTTCATCAATCCAACCTCGCTCTGCAGCTGCCTTAATCATACAGTATTCTCCGCTTACTTGATAGGCTGCCAAAGGATAATCAAATCGCTCTGAAGCCTCCTTGATAATGTCTAGATAAGCAAGCGCTGGTTTCACCATAATGATATCGGCACCTTCTTCAATATCAAGTTCAATCTCCTTCATCGCTTCTTTTCTTCCGCGATAATCCATCTGATAGGATTTGCGGTCGCCAAAGGAGGGTGCAGAACCGGCTGCTTCGCGAAATGGCCCATAAAAGGAAGATGAATATTTGACACTATAGGACATAATTAACTTATCAATAAAACCTTGGGAATCGAGTCCTTTCCGAATGCTTCCAACCCTACCATCCATCATATCGGACGGTGCAATGATATCAGCACCTGCTTGTGCTAAGGAAATCGCTGTTCTTGTCAATAAATCTAAGGATGCATCATTGTCAACCGTTCCATCTTTGATTACTCCACAATGACCATGACTTGTATATTCACACAGACATACATCTGCAGTAAAAACCAATTGCGGAAAACGCTTTTTGGCTTCTCTAAGTGCCTTTTGTACGATGCCATGCTCGCAATATGCACCCGATCCAAGCTCATCCTTTTCCTCCGGTACACCAAATAAGATTACGCCGGGAACTCCAGCCTTACTTACCTCTTCCAATTCATATAATAATTGATCAACCGAATAGTGATAGTTTCCTGGCATTGAAGTAATTTCTCTCTTTACGCCATTCCCCTCAACTACGAACAAAGGGTATATGAAGTTCTCCGGCATAATCGTTGTTTCACTTACTAATTTACGAATTCCTTCACTTGTTCTCAACCTTCTTGGTCTCTTTACCATTTCCATATTAGTCCTCCGCCAATTCTATCAGCTTTTTCACAATTCCATCTTCCAAGTATTCGTCCGCAACACCAGCCACCTTCATACCAGCTTCCACAACCGCTTTTTCTGTAACCGGGCCAATGCATATACAGCCCGCTGATGAATTTTTAATTCTCTCTTCTCCTATAATGGACACATATGCCTGAACTGTGGAGGGGCTTGTAAAGATCACATAATCAATTAAGTTCTTGTCTAACAAATCCGGTAATTCCGAATGATCAATTCTATTCTCTAATGTTTTGTACATCGTCACTTCATCAAAGGTTATGCCACTCTGCCTTAATCCGCCACTTAACTCTTGACTTGCTATCTCTGAACGCAGAAGTAACAGTTTCTCATCTCTACCGACTATTTTAATAAGTCCATTGCAAAGATGTGAAGTAGTGAACTGCTCCGGAACGTAATCTGCATAGATGCCCTTCTGCTCCAATGCCTTCTGAGTCGCGGTTCCCACAACCGCAAACTTCAATCCGGTCAAGCACCGGATATCCTTTTTCCATAACTTTAATTGGTCAAAAAATATATTTACACCATTCACGCTTGTAAATACCAACCAATGATATTCCTCTATTTGATTTAGCACGTTATGAAGAAAATGATAATCCTCCATTGGCTCCACCCTAATCACAGGATATTCAATTACCGTTGCACCAAGCTCCTCCAAAGTCTGTACCAACCCTTGTGCTTGATCACTTGGTCTGGTAACAACGATTCTCTTTCTAGAAAGGATTCCTTGATTAAACCAGGATAGCTTATCGCTCAGTGCTGCCACACCACCGATTACAATAACCGCCGGTGAAGTTACTTCTTGCTGATCCGCTATATCGATTATCTCATTTAACTTACCCGTGACAATTCTCTGATCTGCACTTGCTCCCTTTTCAATAATTGCTACAGGAGTATCCTCTGGCTTGCCATTTTGAAGGAGTCCGCTACATATTTCCTTGATGTTTTTCACTCCCATCAAGAATACAAGGGTTCCTTCCACTTTAGCCAATGTTTCTAAATCAAAAGACTTTCCCTCGTTATCCGAACTTTTATGACCGGTTATAATATGCACGGAAGAAGCAAAGTCACGATGAGTAACCGGAATACCTGCATAAGCGGGTACTGCTATGGAAGAAGTAACGCCTGGAATCACCTCATACCGAACACCATTCTGTTGAAGAAATTCACATTCCTCCCCACCTCGTCCAAATAAAAAAGAATCTCCACCTTTTACTCTGGCTACGGTTTTTCCTTCTTTTGCAAGATTGCATAGGATTTGATTAATCTCTTTTTGTGGTACTTGATGAAAGGTTGGATGTTTTCCAACATCAATCATTTCTGCCTGGTTTGAAGCAAACCCGAGTACCTTACTATCAATCAATCGGTCATGAACAATCACATCCGCCTTTTTGATACATTCCACCGCTTTTAAGGTCATTAATTTATAATTCCCGGGACCTGCTCCGATAATATATACTGTTCCCTGCATCACAACCACCTCCGCTAATCGTACTATTTCAACAAATCAATTAGTTTATCCGCTAACTTCTCGCCTAACTGGTTTGGCTCATTCTTATCTCCCTCAACGGTTGCTTTCACACATTGCTTGTAATCCTGTGTTGCAAGCATACCATAGAGCTTCATGGTTGAACCATGTATTTCTGCAAATGCTGCAATTGGTGTACTGCATCCACCATTCAGTTTTATCATTAAGCTTCTTTCAGCATCGAGCTGTAACTTCGCCTCTGGACAGTTAATTTGCTCTAATAAGCTTTGAAGCGTTCCATCTCTTTTCGTTTGAATTCCGAGGATACCCTGGCCGATTGAAGGGATCATCTCCTGCGTAGTGAACGGATGCGTGCATTTATGATCCATTCCGAGTCGACGAAGTCCGGCAGCAGCAAGAATAATTGCATCATATTCCCCTGCATAAAGCTTATCCATTCTTGTGACGATATTGCCCCTTAACTGCTTTACCACCAAATCTGGTCTTAGCTGTAGAAGCTGAACCTCTCTTCTGGCACTGCTGGTGCCAACCACTGCACCTGGCTTTAAGGTGTGTAAGTTCGTTCCATCTATAGTTATCAATACATCTCTTGGATCTTCACGTTTTGAAACGGCTGCTATGATAAGTTCCTCCGGCATAAATACCGGCATATCCTTCATGCTATGAATTGCCATATCAATTGAACCGTCCATCAATGCATGTTCAATCTCATTTACAAATAATCCTTTGCCACCGATCAAATCAAGCTTGGTATTCAGGAGTACATCTCCCTTGGTCTTAATACCGACCAACTCAAACTCTAGCTCCGGATTAAGCTTACTTAATTGCTCAGTTATTATCTTCGTCTGTGCTATTGCCAAAGCACTTTGCCTAGTTCCAACCCGGATACGCTTATCCATTATTTTGCCTCCAACTAAAATGATGATTAAAATGTTATAGGTGTGAAAAATAAATAAGTACACATATAAATACATATGACTTGCCTTACCCACATGCGGTATTGTGCTTGTGCATGAGGCCGGTCTGCGCATCTGCATATATATGCGCACTTATTCATTAATTTACTTTATGGATGACTTATAACACCCTAATCCTAATATGTTGCCCTTTTAATTAGTTTGTGCCAAGGTTAATGTCCCGCTTTATGTAGGACAATGCGCAGGCACAAACTTGATGGTGTGAATTATGTATTTCAATAATTTACACTAAGCAACAATTCTATTTATATTTTATTATTAACTCTTTTAACGATTCTCCAGTAATGTCTCCGTTACTATAAAATTCATCGACCACCTGTTTTAAAATCAACTCTCTTTGACCTTGACTGGGTATCTGGTCCCTCACATGCTTTCGAAATTCTGCAAGTTGATCTAATATTTGTGAATATTCTTCGGTAATCATCTCTGTCATTATTTTGCGAAGCTTCTTGGATAATGCCGGATATTGGCCATCCGTTGATATTCCAATGGTCAGATTTCCTCTTTTGACTATAGAAGGAAAGAAAAAGGTACATCTGGCCGGGTCATCTACTACATTGACTGGAATATTAAGCTTTCTTGCCGCTTTATATACTGCTGTATTCGTCTCCACGGAGGAGGTCGCAGCAATAATTAGAAAGGCATCCTTTAGATCACTTTCCCTATATTCTCTTCGTTCAATATGAATTTTACCTTGCTTCTCTAATTCTAAAATCGGTGTACTAATCTCCGGTGCAACCACTTGAAGATCGCCCTCATAGCAAAGTAATATTTCTATTTTACGGTAGGCAACAATTCCGGCGCCTACAATAAGACATTTCTTATCCTTCAAATTAACGAACAAAGGAAATGACGCCATATTTACTCCTCCTTCTTACTGGAATATGCATTATGGTATTGATACCACCTTATAAATTCCTCCGTATGCAAATCAATTTGTTCTTGTATATATTCCAAATCCATCTGCTTGATATTCTTTGTTTCCTTATCTCCCAAAGAACTGATATCATCCATATGATATAACCGAACGTGATTAATTTCTCTAATTAAGGTATCTATATCCCTGGGTACCGCTAAATCAATAAATAAAAAATCACGATGCGTGTCCCTTATGAGTCCTTCCAAGACATCTTTTGTAATCGTATAATGAGGGCTTGAGGTTGCACTGATAATAATATCACATTCAAGTAAGGCTTGATAACGATCAGCATAATCCACATATTCTATATTATGCGTGATTAACTGCACCTTATCAACTGATGCCATATTTCTTTTCGTCATCTGAATTCCAGTCACTTCTTTTTGCTGAAGTTCCTGAGCTACTAATTGTCCCATCTCACCGGAGCCTATCATAAGAACTCTCTTGTTCTTCAGTTCTACCCCAAATAATTCATCGAGCAACCATACTGCACGACCTGCCACAGAATGTGCTTTACCCAGATAAATATTGCGTGTTTTAATCTTCTTCGAAGAGGTTATCGCAAGTCTTGACAGAGTATTTAGAACCGATTTGCTGGTTCCTTGTTTCATAGAGATCTCATATGCCCTCTTAAATTGTCCCAATATCTGATCCTCACCCAAAATCATGGAATCCATGCCGGATGCCACCTTAATGATATGGTTGATTGCATTCATTCCTTCGTACACATTGAAGTACTTCTTAACATGATAGGGAACAACTCCTTTTAAAGCACAGAATTGCTCCTCTATTACTCCGGTTTCATGAAAGGCTTTATCCGTAACAAGATGAAGTTCCGTACGATTACAAGTAGAAAGCAAAGCGCATTCGAGTATTCCGTCTATTTTCATAATATTTATCAATATTTCTTTATAATCTTGAATCTCTATATTAAATTGTTCCCTAATCTCAATTGGGGTAGTTTTATAATTCACACCAATTACGTAAATATGCCGGGTTGTCATGTTAAACTTCCTTTCCGGGTATGTCTGGTACTTATATACAAATATAAGGCCTATGTTATTCATAGACCTTATTATATCCTATTCACTTCCATCTTCCAATCATAAAATTTACTTCCTTTAATAACCGTCTATAACAATCCGTCTTTTTTAACTAGTACCGTGAAGGTACCATCCTCGTTATTATTTACATCGAGTACCTTATGCCCTTCTTCTTTAAAGCTCTTCGGCACATTGGCAATTGGCTCTCCCTCGTTCATCTTTACTTCTAGAACCTGGCCTTCTTCCAAATCCTCAATTGCTATCTTAGCCTTAACGAAGGTCATTGGGCAAACCACATCTGTAATATCTACCGATGCATCCACTTTAATGTCACTCATATATAAGTCCTCCTGTTCATTCTATAAATCTATAAATCATTGTTGCTTGTTAACAACACCTTGTCTAATTCCTTTTGAAGGATATTCCACCCAACACGTTCTAAGGTATTGCCAAAGCGCTCACTTGGCTTTCCATATTGTTCAAAGAATGCTAACGTTGTCTCAATAACTCTATGTAACTGTTCCGTAGAAAAAATGATTGGTATAAGCTGTTTTCCGATAGAGATACGATTGCCAAATAATCCGCCAAAGTAAACCAAGAAGCCACTCTTTCCTTCCCATGCTTCCACTGGACAAGCTTTTACGCATCTTCCACAATAATTACAGGACGACTCATCAAAGGTAAGCGTCTTACTCTTCTTATCCACCTTAATCGAATTTTCACGACATACTGCTTCACATAATCCACAGTAGGTACATTGGCTTTCAATCCAGTTTGGTAGCATTCCGCCCTTTACGCCGATGTCATTCTCCTCCGCCTTTAAGCAGTTATTACGACAACCGGTGATTCCTAATTTAAACTTATGAGGTAATTCCCTAGCATAATATCTTTCATCAAATTCCTTGGCAAGTGTGGTTGTATCAATTAATCCACTAGGGCAAATTGTACTACCCTGACAGGCGGTTATAGTTCTTACTCTTGGACCACAGGCACCTGGCTGTAAGCCGGCTTCCTTAAGTTCCTTCTTCACAATCTCAACATCCTCTAATTTTATATAAGGAATTTCCAAACTCTGTCTTGATGTCATATGGATATACCCGTGTCCATATTGATTTGCAATTTCATACACCTTTCGCAAATGTTCCGCTTGAAGTTGACCGCCAACTACTCTGATTCTTAAAGCAAAATTATCCTTTTGTATTTGGCGCATAAAACCGCCTTTTTTTAATTCTTTATAATCAACCTGTGCCATAATTACTCTCCTTCAATGATTAAATCTTCCTGATTTGACTCATTTTCCACGATATGAAAACTATTTAAGACAGGCTTATCCTCCTGCATCAAGGACATGATAAGATAGCTTGCTTCCGGATCATACGCCAGTCTTTTATCTTCTTCAGACGGGCGGGATGGAGTCTGCGGATGACTGTGAAAGTTACCCAATAAGGACCAACCATTCGTCCTCATATCTTTAATTGCAGTAAACTGTTCCTTCGGATCCATCGAGAAATGCTCTGGACTTTGATCCACATTCGTTAATAAATATACTTTTTTTACTCTCTTAATACCATCCTCTATCACTCCGCCTAATAAACCACAGGCTTCATTGGGTACTCCACTCGTCGAATGCTCAATCAAATCATTGTATTGTTGCTTTGTTAAAATGATCATATGTATTACCGCCTATCTATTTTTTTAGATCACATGCTGCCTGTTCATAGTCAATGAGCTCTGTTATCGTAGGCTGCTCACCACACACCTGACAGTTTTTATTATCCGATAGCTTAACCTTTCTAAATTCCATTTTTAAAGCATCATAGGTTAAAAGCTGCCCGGTCAGAAGATCCCCCATACCGAGTATATATTTGATTGCTTCCGTCGCCTGAATCGTTCCGATAATTCCACCCATAACTCCCAATACCCCTGCTTGCTTACAAGTAGGTACTGCATCCGGTGGTGGTGGATTTTTGAATACACAACGATAACATGGTCCTTTACCTGGAACATAGGTCATCGTCTGTCCCTGAAATCGAATAATACCAGCATGGGAAAAAGGTTTCTGTGTCAATACACATGCATCATTAATTAGGAATTTGGCAGGAAAATTATCCGTTCCATCTATAATAAAGTCATAATCTTGATCTTTAATAATATCAACGATATTGGATGCACTTACCCATTCCTGATAAGTAATTACCTTAACGTCCGGGTTCATCTCATTAATCGTTTCTTTGCCAGATAACACCTTAGGCTTACCAACATCCTTTGTTAAGTGGATGATCTGCCTTTGAAGATTTGATAATTCTACAGAATCATAGTCTACAAGGCCGATAGTTCCAATTCCGGCTGCTGCCAAAAACATAGCAGCTGGCGCTCCCAAGCCACCGGTACCAATGATAAGAACTTTGGAATTCAGAAGCTTTGTCTGTCCCTTCGCTCCTACTTCTTTTAATATGATGTGTCTCGAATAACGCTCCATCTGTTCATTGGTAAAGCTCATAATGCACCGCCTCCCATGAAATACAGAAACTCGATTACATCACCCTCGTTAACCAACAGTGTATCAAACTTCTCTCTCTCGACAAACTCCTCATTCAGCTGTACTGTAACATAATCCTGCATTTCAACCTTCTGAGCTTCTAATAATTCCTTAATTGTTAATGCATTTTCCAGTATTACATCTTTTCCATTGACTGCGATCTTCATAAATTATCTCCTTCAACCCTCGAATATTTACTTTGAATTGATTCTTTATTGATTCTTTTCTCTATGTAACCTATAGCATCAATCAAATATTTCTTCATATGAATTGTTGCATACCGTTTATGTAAATTCATATTATATAGAGGTTGTTGCAAACTTTTCAATATTTGCAACAACCTCTAATGGTGAATTATGATTCTTGATATAATGTGGTTGATAAATATCTTTCTCCGGTGTCCGGTAGAAGAACAACAATTTTTTTACCTTTGTTCTCCGGTCTTTTTGCAATCTGAGTTGCTGCAAAGGCAGCCGCTCCTGAAGAAATTCCAACTAATAATCCTTCTAATTTTGCTAATTTTCTAGAAGTCTCAAACGCTTCTTCATTTTTAACTTGATAAATCTCATCGATAATGTCACTATGGAAATTATCCGGAACAAAACCAGCACCAATGCCTTGAATCTTATGTGGCCCTTTCGCTCCTCCAGATAAAACAGGAGAATCAGATGGCTCTACTGCAATTATTTGAACACCTGGATTTTTCTTTTTTAAACCCTCTCCAACACCGGATATGGTACCGCCGGTACCAACACCTGCTATAAAGATATCAACCTCGCCATCGGTATCTCTCCATATCTCTTCTGCAGTGGTATTAATGTGAATTAAAGGATTTGCTGGATTCTTAAACTGCTGTAAAATATAAGAATTCGGGGTCTGTGCAGCTAATTCTTCCGCTTTCTTAATAGATCCTCCAATACCCTCTGCTCCAGGAGTCAATACCAAATCAGCTCCTAACGCCTTCAAAAGATTACGACGTTCCAAGCTCATCGTCTCAGGCATAGTTAAAATCAATTTATAACCTCTCGCCGCTGCAACAAATGCAAGTGCAATTCCAGTGTTACCACTTGTTGGCTCGATGAGAACCGTATTTTTATTAATTAAACCTTTTTCTTCTGCATCCTTAATCATTGCAAAACCAATACGATCTTTTACACTGGAAGCGGGATTAAAATATTCTAATTTTGCAATCACACTCGCCTCCAACTTTTCTTCCAAATTGTAGTTAGACAATTCCAATAAAGGTGTATTACCAATCAAATCCGTTAAATTCTTTGCTATTTTACTCATATTTATTTCCTCCATTTATAATAATAATTAATTTCCTAGTAAGTTGATATGTTTTATATTATTACAATTTATATCCTGTGTCAATAGTTTAGATATGAAAATTTTTTATATCATATATGTTTAATATGGATATCAAAATTATGAAATTAATTTTGTCTTTCGCTCCATGTATTAATATGTGTTATTTTGTATGCTTTTTATTTATACCACATATTAATTTTCAAGCGCAAAAAGAACCTATAAAACAGAAACCTAATTCTTTAGGTTTCTGTTTTATAGGTTCCCAAATATATATATCTTTTTAATCGTTATCTTAATTATATTAATTAGAATGTGGATACGGCGAGTCAGATGTATGTATATGTCACTTATTTTTCAATGTAATTAATCACTAAACTATAATATTAAATCAGGATGTTATTTGTCCTCTGTAACGTATATCCATGTATATATGAGTAGCCATATGTAGAATCGAAGAACGGCTTCACCCGTATGGTATTAATACAAGTGGTTATAAAGCAAACACAAAAACAGACGATTACCCGAAAGCAATTCGTCTGTTTCATAGATGTTTTGTCTAGCAAACTCTTATACTTATTTTTTAATCACTTCTATATTGGGTTCCCATTTAGATATTACTTCAATCAAATAGTTCGTTGTTATTATTATGTAATGCTCTAAACTAAGAACATCATATAAACCTGAACTTACTTTTCTAATTAAATTTCCGAACTCACCCTCTTTGACTTTATAAATAATATTGGAAAAGTTATCTTCTTTATATTTTAAAACTTCATTTTCATCAAGTAACCCCTCCATTACTATTCCCTCATCAAGCATCCTAAACCCTGATACTGCTCCAAAATTAATATTAATAATAAATGCTTTGCTATCAAGTTGGATAAATAATCCTGCCTCCTCACCATTCTTAACTATGGCTTGATACTCTCCAACTGGTATAGTGTTTTTGCATATTTCTACCCATTTCTCCATGTTTTTCTCCCATTTTAATTTAGTATCTAACTTTATATACTTTACTATTGGATATATTAATTTCTAAAGTAGCACCTCCTGTAGTGCTTCCTGGTCTGGCTACAACAGTTGTACCATCACTTAATGTACCAACGTAACCTGTTCCATATTTTGTTTGTATTTCTTTCACATTTGTAGGATTTAAACTTCCAAAATCTTTTACTGTTTGCGAATATCCACCTGACTTTTCAAAGTTTTTGGCAACACCTTTTCCATTTGTTGTTTCTTTAGCCGCTTGTATAATGTCGTCTACAGTCTTACCCGCTCCCTCTAAATATATATAATAACCTCCAAATAAGGTTAATGCTGCTAGATCAGCCTTACTCCAAAAGCTTTCATTCTTGACACACATTTTGTCTAAATCATATACTGTTAATTTAGATAGATCTTCTTCACTTAATCCATTAAGATCAAAAACAAGATATGAACTATGATTCAATGTGGCCTCATCAAGTCTTTCATACGCTTTAGTCCCATAATACCATGCAAGATAATATTTTTGTCCTTCGTTTGCTGCACCTTCATAAATAGGACTACTAGGATCTAATTTTATTATCTGTTTCAATGTAGGATTAATTATTATCTGATCATTGTCATTGTTTGCAAATTCATTAGAAGCCTTAGACGACCTCTTTGCAGCCTCCCTTGCTTGCTTTACCGCGGTACATGGCTCTAGTGTTTTCATATTAGCTAGTGATGTATAATAAGAATTATAATTAGAACAGCTAATTTTATAATTGATACTGTTTATTGTTTGTCTTCCAGCTTTCCCATCTACCTTTAATCCATTATTTTTTTGATATTGTATTACAGCAGCCTCTGTGGCGCGTCCGAAGTTCCCATCAGCTCCACAATTACCCAAATTATATCCAAGTGCCATCAAATTTTCTTGTAATTGTTTTACATCATTATTTTTCTTCAAGCCGAATTGTAGTGCTTTATGTCCCGTTGGGTCTGTATACATTATAGGATTATTTGTTACATAAGTATATAAATTCAAACTCAAAGGGTCATTAAGCTCACCTATATACGTATCCTGCTGCATAAATCTAGCAGTTACTGGATCGTACATACGGGCATTCAGATAATATAATCCTGTCTCGGAATTCCATTGATATCCTGCATAGGTTATATTACTGTCTGCTCCTGTGTGATCGAGAACATTGCCAAAAGCATCATAATAATATGTTCCTACTGTTGTTCCATCTTCCCCAGTAAGTAACGTAACATCACAATGACCGTTATACTGGAAGTATGTAACTTTGCCAGAAGTGGCATTTGATATCAGGTCATCGTTTCCATATAGTTTGAAGTTCTTCTGCTCACCTGTACCATCAGCCTCGAGTATAACCTTGTTACCCTGATAGAGGTATTGGGTTATATCAGTAGACCCTGCTGATGTTATCTCTTTCCTCACACACAAATTATCAGCGTTATAAAGGTAAACTGTTGAATTTGTACCAACTGTCGCCTTAGTCATGTTGCAATTGTCGTCATACTCATATGTTGCCTTAGACTGATCTTCTCCCGGATTTGTCAGACTCGATGTTGCTTTACTTAACATATTGCCATTATTATCGTAATCGTAGCTGGTCAACTTTGATGTTCCATCGGGACTGTCTATTTGTGTGGATATCAGTCTGTTCTGCTCATTATAAATATTAGCAGTGTTTGTGGTATCTGCACCAACCGTTACTTTCTCTGTTAACCTATTTCCGGATGCGTCATAAGTATAATCCGTATTCTTGTTTCCGTAGTCGGCTACCTGTGACAAGCGGTTGAGATCGTCGTAGACATATGTTGTAGTGCCCTTTATGTCCAATTTAGTCAACTGGTTTCCATTTGCGTCGTACGTGTATTTGTATGCTTCTGTGATTAGTATCCCATTCTTGTTCGCTAAAGTATTAAGTCTGTTATCGTCGTAGTAGGTATATTCCTCGCTTGTCCCGTTCGGGTATGTGACAGACTTTTTGTTACCATTAGCATAATATGAATATGTTGTTGTATTACTCCCGTTAATTACCTGCCAGAGTCTTCCAGCTTTATCATATATTTTCTTTGTAATATTTCCTTCTGCATCAGTACTTACGTCACTCATATAATATGCACCGTCTACATTATAAATCTGATCTAGCTGATATGTAGTCGTGCCGGATATTCCCGGTACAACCTTCGTCCTCATTTTGTTTTGCCAGTCATAGGTATATGTAGTCGTACCTGAAGCATCTGTCATAGTAAGCTGGTTGCCATTGTTGTCATAAGTATATGATACATTTGAGTCCGTTCCTGTCTGCGAGAGCATGTGCCCATGAATATCATAAGAATAACTTATAGTTAAACCATTGCGATCCGTCTTGGTCGCCAATTTACCATCCGCATTGTAAGTATAACTCTCAGCTTTTGTAAGATCAACCGATCCATCAGATAGTATGCCTCCAGCATCTATGCGCATCACCGGAAGGTTACGTGCATTATACCTTATCGTTGTTACATTTCCGTTACCATCGGACTGGGTGAGAAGATTGCCGTTAGGATCATAAGTGTAGCTTGTATCCTGATTCAAAGCGTCTTTAACGTCTGTAAGACGATTAAAGGCGTCATATGTATAGCTCGTCACATTACCGTTTGCATCGGTTTTCGATATTACATTGCCTACACTATCATACGCTTGCAGTTGGCACGCATTCAATGGATTTTGAGTTTTAACAAGGCGGTTATTCCTATCATAGAAGTAATTTGTCGCGTGACCAAGGGCATCAACTGATTGGGTCTGCACATCATTATCGTTATAAAAAATTGTTTCAATAGCATTGCCCGCTGGGTCGGTTTTCTTTATGAGTCTGTTAATTGGATCATAAGAATAATTGTATGTCAGGGTAGGAGAGTTTGCAAGTGATATCTTCGTTGTTTCCGAAGTCTTATTATCATTTTTGTCATATGTATATATGATATATTTGAGGATTTTAGCATAAGATGAGGATATATTATTCCTTGAAGAAATCTTGTGGTTTAGCGAATCATAATCATATCCAGTTCCTATGTCGTTACCGTCATTCTGGTATTTCAAGTTACCAGCTTGATCATATTTATAGCTTAATGTTATAGCCTGTGTACCGCCAACTTTCTTTTCTGTTTCGGTAAGCTTGTGGCCTTGTTTGTCATATGTTATAACCGAACATTTACCAATGCTGTCGCACTGTTCTGCAGGAAGTCCCAATATAGTATAGCGGTATGTTGTGGTGAGAGCTGCTATATTGTTATCACCTGGCAGTGTTATGCGAGACGGCTTAAATAATGAGTTATATGTGTATGATGTGAGATTACCGTTACCATCCGCTTGAGTGAGCAGATTTCCAGCTAAATCGTATGTATTGGACTGAGTAAGAATATTTTGTTTGGTAGTCGTCAATGTCTGACCAGCATCGTTATATGTATATTCGGTTGTAAAACCATTAGCATCAGTTTCGGACAGCAGCCTAGCAGCTGCGTCATATACTTTCTTCGTAACACCGTTTTCGGGATTTGTTTCCTGAATCATCCTATTTGCATAATCGTACTTGTATACTGTACCATAACTTTTCTGATATCCAAGTGCATCTTGCTGATAGGTTATATTACCATTCCCATCATAGGTCATAGCCTTGGTAACGACGTTCTTCAAAGTATTAGTTGTAGGGTCGCTATATATCTGTGTTACAGTCTTCAGACGATTAAGATTATCATACACATAGACCGTGCGGTTCATTGTAGTTATATCCCCATCAGTTTTGTTCTGAGGACTGACTTCTACAGTCTTTCTACCTGCGAGATCATAATCACATAGACTTATACCATCATTCGGATCAGTCACTTTCGTAAGGAATCCTTGCTCATTATAAGTGTATGTTGTCGTTTTGTTTAACTCATTTGTTGATGTAGCCATATTACCCATCGAATCGTATGTCATTGATTTGGTTATTGTTACAGCAGAACCATTCTCATTAATACCTGGTTGGCTATTAGACAGCATCCTCTCCATCAGGTCATAGCTATAGGTAATTATCGTTCCCTCAGGATTGGTCTCGGTATAAAGATTTCCATCCTTATCATAGGTGTAACTGGTGGTAAGATTAATATTCGAGTATGCTGTTTCATACCCTGTAATATCTTGGCTATAGACAACCTCATTTTTACTAGCAATTTTGTTAAGGTAGTTATAAGTATAATCTACTTCTTTGTATTTTGTTGAAGTGGTATAAGTATATTCACTCGATAGATTACCGTCATTGCTATAATTATACTCCTTCTTCGAGCCAGCGCTATCGGTGTCAGATTTTAATTTGCCATCAGGGTAATATGTATGAGATGTCCAAATAAGCCCAGAAGTCGGAACGGTACCATAGGCCGTTGGGTTTAATGCCTTAGTCTCCTTAATTATTCTTCCTGCTTTATCATATTGTAAGGTGCTGAATGCATATGTTGAGTTATCGATAGACTGCCATGTATTCGTAAGACGATTAAGACCATCATAATCATAATATGTTGAATTGCTGTTGGCATCTACGGATTTATAAAGTGTACCATTTGCGTTATATATATTAGTAATATATGTATTATCAGGATTATCCACTCGTACAGGACGCTTGGCATAATCATACGTGGTTTTTGTTATAAGACTTGTACTTGCATCGAAATATTGAGTTACGCTGTCAACTTCACAGTTATTGACTACACTATATGAATATTTGTTGAGAAGGGTAGCGGTATCGCTCGCATTCTTTTTAAAGGACTTACTTGTTACACGGTTCATCACGTCATAGGCATTTAAATAAATTGAGCCATTGGGTTTTGTTTCGGTTAGATTGTTACCATAGGTATCGTAAGTGTAACTCGTGATATTGCCAAGCGGGTCTGTTAAAGTTGTTAATGTTCCGTTAGTACCATATATGTATCTGTAACCCTGAGTCGTCACATTATATGTGTTAGTCGCACTATTGAGTATATTCTCGCTACTGAAAGTTGTAGATGTATCATTAGAAGATAAATACTGGACTGGCATGATTTTTTGAGTTATATTACCTCTAAAATCATACAACGTTCTCGTAGTCTCGCCTCCATGAAGAACTTCTTTAGTTATAAGACCATTCTTATCATAATAATAGGTGGTAGTATACCCGAGCGGTGTTTTCACGGATTTTAGCCATCCCATTTTATTGTATTGATATATAGTAATCTTCCCGCGCGCATCAGTGATAGTTGCTATATTACCGTTCGTGTCGTAAGTATATGAAGTAACTCCTCCTTCTGGATCTGTAGTTGATTTTAGAAGTCCACTAATTTTCTTCTTAAACAAACTTAGAGCCTCATCACCCGTATAATATACGTTTGTTGTTATAGAGAACAAACTCTGGTCTGCGGTTCCTGAGTATGTGGAAGTACCATTCAGGGGTTTTGCTGTCTTTAAGAGATTTCCACCTGAGTCATACGTATAATAAGTTGACTTTCCTTTTTCATCTGTTTCGGAGAGTTTATTATTTTTAGTATCATAGGTAAAGGTTTTAATCGAACAATCAGGATTAATTTGTCTGATTATATTACCTTTAATATCTCTTTCATAAAAGGTGGTATTTCCATTCCTGTCGGTAGACGAACTGGTTTCTCCATATTTATTTAGTCCATCATCTAGCGAGTATGTTGTTCTTGTCTCTTTACCTTCAGCGTCTTTAGTACGTATCGGATATAACATAGAATCAAACCATGTGGACGTCACTCGCCCTTTGCTATCGGTTTTGTCTAATCTGCCCTCCTCGGGTAAGTACTTGAAGGTTGTGACATTACCAAATTTATCTGTTGTAGTTTTTACCTTTGCTGAGTTCCCATCAGCTGGAGGTAAGTATGTGACAGACTCAATTATATTATTGTTATTGTCTTTAATACTTGTAAGTAAGCCATTTGTGTCATAGCTGTAATATGTATAGTAACCCATTGCATCACATACGCTAGATAATCTGCCGTTGATGTCATAACCATAACTGACATAGTTACCTACTGGATCTGTTATTTTGCTAATTCGGGAAGATGTATCATAACTGATTGTATAATACCTTCCAGCTGCATCAGTGATTTGGGTCGGATTTCCAGTAGAATCGATTGTTATTGTAATCTTATTACCATTACTATCAGACATGTAGGTTAGATAACCTGCTGAGTTAAAGACATAGGTATACTGATCTGATGTAGTATAAAGGTAAGTACCATCACTCTGCTTGACAAGGGTATTACGTGAATCTTTTGCCGTATAGCTACCATTCGCGTTTAAACGGAAAGTGCTTCCACTTCCGTTTGGCAATCGTATAGACGTAGAATTGCCTACTGTATCAATTTTCCCCTGAAAACCAAAAGTCCAACCTTCGCTTATAATATTACCAGTAGTTCTCTCGTCGCCTGAGTTGTATGTACGAGCAATGTTGAGATCAAACCCTTGTGTTTTCATAGTCGAATCTATATATGTGCGCGAAAAGTTTCCGGAAGGATTTATTGTATCTTCGCCGAAGTGTACTAAATCGGCTGAATTATACAAATTGTCAATCGAGGTATACTCAACTGTAGTAGTGCTGTAATAACCTGAAATAATTCCTCCCATTACATATATACCTTTATCAGTCATTGCTGCACTTAAATAATATCTGCTTTCGTCTGGACCTGTCCATTTGAACCATTGGTTAAGAATTGGGCTATACTCATAGACATTTGCCTGAATAGATGAACCATCAAAACCATCAATAACATATAAATTGTCCTTAGCTACTACACCGGCATATCCCAATGCCTTTGGTAAAGCAGCTTTTGTTGACCATGTGTTATTCAGAGGATCATATACCTGAAGTATATTAGTTGGAGATGTTGAATTGGCTGCTTTGAAACCACCCACTACATATATTTTACTACCTATGACTGCTGCGCCACTTCCGTAACAAGGTGTATTCATATTTCCTTTATTGGTCCATGTATTCAAAGCAGGATCGTACATATAAACATATGGTAACGTATTACCATTATTATCTTGTCCACCAAACACATACACCTTATTGTTATAAGAAGCAACAGCCATGTTTTTAATATTATATGGATATGCTTTTTTAATTGTCCATTTTTTTAGTGCCACATCGTATTCTTCAACTGAATTAGAAGCATCAATATAAGAAGTAGTGGTAGACGATTCCCCTCCAATCACATACAGTTTTTTATTTGCCAAAGCCATTCCATGATAAGCATGCCCATAATTCATTGTAGGCAGATCCGAATTCCATCCGGTTATATCATTATATACACTTAGGGTTTTAGTCCCTCCGTCGTGACCTCCGGTTACATATATATTATTGTCTAAAACAACTGATCCTGCACCGTCAGTGTACCCATTCTCAGGTTTCATTGACCACGGTGAAACTGTTGGGCAATATTCTACCAATCCGCTACAATATCCATTAGATCCACTAAGCAAATAAGCCTTATTATTTGCACTCACCACATCAAGAAAATCTCCAAAATAACTAAATGATCTGAAATTTGTCCATGTTTTATCATTTGGTAAATATTTATAGATATATTTTATAAATGGTCCTTCATTATCGTCAAAACCCAAAGTATATATATTGTCCCCAACTGTAGCCATTAGATTACCATATTTTTCTCCTGATACTGCAACCGATGTCCATTTATCTGATAAGGTATCATATTCTAAAACATCCGAGCTATACCTTTGAAATAGATAAAGCTTATTAGCTATTACTGAAAGATATGTATCAAACATCCCTGTTGGAAGGTCGTTTTTTGTAATTAGAGTATCTGTTAAAGGATCATACTGTACGACTTTGTTTATATCATAATTAATATATCCACCAGCAATATAAATCTTCCCATTAAAAAGAGCAGGTTTACTATATTTTGTATAGATGGTAGATTGCTTAATCGCCCAGTTGTTATTGGCAGGATTATATTCATAGATTGCATTTGAGTCGCCATTTAGAGTACTACCTCCAAAAATGTATATTTTACCATAAGCCGAAACACCTAAAAAATCACTTAGATAAACAGGCAAATCTGCCATCCTGGTCCACTTATCAGTAGATGGGTCATACATATATACAGATTTTGTATGCGATTCACTGCCGTTTACTTGTGTAATTCCACCCATGACAAAAATCTTTCCATTAAGTTCTGCTGTTCCATAATCTTTTGTTGCTACAGGCAAAGAAGCCTTTTGTTGATATCCGAGATCAATAACTTCTAGAGACGATAAAATGCCAGTGCCATTCAATCCGCCTAACACATATACTTTTCCATTTAAATAGACAGATCCATGCCCTGAACGTGCTGTAAGTAAATGATTAGTACTATACCACGATATTCCATCCCATCCATCCTGAGTAAATAAGTAAAAGTTTAGAATTCCTCCATAATAAATATTGTTTTCATCTTTACCTCCAATTGAAATACATTTTTCACCTATTATAACCCCAGATGCATCTTTTAAATACGGACCATTCGGTGGTCCTGATTCTGTTATTCCAGTAGTTATATTATAACTATATTCACTATATGTCGGATAACTTCCAGTAGTATAGCCTCCCTCAATAAATATTTTACCTTTATAATAAAAACCAATATGCCCTGCAACAGGTTCTATTAAACTCGGCACTGAAGACCATGAATTTTTAGAGATATCATACTTATATACACTATTCGAATAATTACTGCCATTTATTCCGCCAATAATATATACGTTGGAAGTGTTTGGAATAAGGGTTGTTGAAAAACCACATTTTGCGCTCGGCATACTACCTGATGAAACAGTCCATGTATCTGCTGACGGGTCATATACCTCGACGTTATTTAAATACGTTGTTGCACTATTTTGTCCACCTATTGCATAAATTTTCCCATTATATACAACAGCACCAAAATAACTGCGTGAATAATTCATCGGTTTCTTTGCAGTCCATTTATCTGTAGTTGGATCGTACATCTGAACAATATTAGTAAAACCAGCAGTGGCTGTTGTCTGCCCACCTATAGCATATATCTTATTGTTCAGCGTAACCACTTGTAATCCATGACGTGCAGTTAACATAGAAGTTTTTGTAGTAACATAATTCTCTGCTCCAAAGAGACTATTATTGGGATTTTCATTAGAATTTGCATTTGGTATTACCTCCCTAAGGGGGTCGGTATCTGGAATATTTATTACATTAGTATTAGGGGCTGTATTTTCACTAAATGCAAAATCTTCATCAAGTAGCTTTCCTCCTATAATCTTGTCCTGAAGACCAGTAACAGAAGAGGCTGAGTCAACTATCCTTTTTTTAATATCGTGAGCTGTTAACAGCGGATTCTTAGCAAGAATCTGTGTAGCAATACCACTTACAATACCTGCTGACATAGAGGTTCCACTTAATTTTCTGTATTCACCGTTTATCCAAGTGCTATTTATATCAAAACCCGGTGCGGCTATATCCACGGTATTTACACCGTAGTTAGAGCTACGCCATAGTTTACTACTTTTATCAACTGCCGCAACCGAAATAACATTACTATGTGTTTTAGAATAAGCTGCAGGATACACAGGATATATATCAAGGTTGTACAGATCGTTACCTGTAGCGCATACAAATAGAGCATCGCTCTCAGCAATGGCTTCTTCAAGGGCAGGACTATCAAATCTTGAGCCCCAACTACAATTAATTATCTTCGCACCCATTCCATCAGCGTAATGAATCGCATCAATAATATCACTTGTATATGCAACACCGCCTTCAAAAACCTTTATCGGTAAGATCTTAATGTTTCTATTTTTTTGATCCGCAATAAGACCAGCTATATGCGTACCATGCCACTCATCGCTGATATTACTATCATTTACTGCATTATTCTTATTAAAAAAATCCCAACCGCAAACATCATCGACATAACCATTATTATCATCATCAGAGCCATTGTTTGCTATTTCATTCGTGTTTGTGTAGAATTCGCCTTTCAAATCTGGATGGGACATATCTATTCCTGAATCAATCAATGCAACTATGGCACTCCCTGTAACATCAGCTTCTGGAGTAACTGAAGGCTGAGAGCTGACATCTGCATCAGAAGCATCCGTCGTTGAATCGTTTGATAAATCGCTTGAAGCCACCGGTGAAACGCTTGGTACATCCGGAGAATCCGTTATTAAATTATTTGATAAATTTGCAGAAGCAGCCACGGTGTAGTCCGGTTGTGCTGATATAATTGTACCATCTTTTAACCCCTCATCTATAAGACTGTCAAATTCTGCTTGATTTACACTCTGCTGTGTTTCAACAACGGCATAGTTTCCAAATTTATTACCATTGATTTTTTTCCGCTTTTTTATAGACTTGTCTAGTTTTTTTATAAGTTTGTCATACTTATTATTATCGCTGTATTTGATTATGTAACGAGTATTACTTAACGAATCCATTTCCTTTTTTATACATGCCTTGTACTCATCTGATTTCTGCTGTTTAGTTTTTTTTTGTAATTGTTCCTTAGTTTGTGTTAGTGGAATATCAGTAGATGTATTTGTTAACTTTGATATAGGTAAATCGGTAAATGCTTTCTGACTGTCATCTGTTAGGATTTTATGAAAAGCCATCTGTTCGCTTATGGTCTCTTTCGCATATGCGATTACTGTAGGTATAGATGTAGACGAGGAAATAAAAGCAGTAATTACTAAAAATGACATAAATTTATGAAATATGTACTTTATTTTTTTATTCATATAAATTCTACTCTCCATTTCATATTATAGTATTTGGATCTGGCGAAATTGTGATATGTAATATTTTCAAAAATAAATGTTGTTATTTGATAATTTTTCTTTTATTATCTTCTAATAGATGCAACGGTGAATCCAACAATAGTAATCATAATAAAATAAGGCTCTTACAAGCCATAAAAACCTCCTTTTCATAAAATCCCTGTAACAATTTTGGATTGATTCAAATGTATCAATTGTGATAAGTAAAATTAACTTTTTTCCTTGATGTAGCTTCTCCATTATAAAATTATAAAATTATTTAATGTATTACTATTTACCGAATTTGGAAACATTTACATTATTATATATTCTGTGGCAAAATGTGTCAATAATAATAAGTTTTTTATATATTTTGTCATTTTTACCTTATAAACATAAAATAAAAAGTTAACTTTCGTTTGCACCTAAATTCCAATGAATTTAAAACCTGAGTTTAAAATTCAATCTAATCTATTTACGTTAAATGTATATTACCACTACAATCTTCCAAGGAATTTAAAGTATGAACTACGCAGAAAAGGATAGAAAATCGAAAAGATCCTTCTTGTAATAAAGAAAGAAAATATGATAACTTTATTAATTCAGATTTATAAAAGGTAATTTTGAAATGAATACAGTAGTAAGTATTGTCTATAATTCAAAGTGCTTATTAATACTGTATTTTAAAGATTTACTCTGATAGATTATATAATTTAATTATTTTATTCCATAAATCTTTTTTTCAATGACTATAAACATGAGTTTTTTATTGCATTAATTAATATACTATTTCAACTTAATTTACACTTATAATCGCCTAATGCTGTTGTTTGATACCTTTTGTAAGCAAGATTAGTCAGATGTATATAATTTATAATCTTTTGTAAATTATATGAAGTGCTCTGTAACGTAAAACAATGAATATGTGAGCATCTATATGCAGATGCGCAGACCGGCCTCATGCGGTTGTCTTATACCGCATGTGGGTAAGGCAAGTCATCTGTATATAGATGCTCACATATTCATTTTCACTAACTCCAACTTATAATATTCTACCTCAATCTCACACACAACAAACAATTGCCTTCTCCAAAATTTCAAAGCCACTTTCCAGCTGCTCATCAGTGATAACCAACGGACTTAAAAATCGAACTACATTACCATAGGTTCCTGCACCTTCAATAATTAATCCATGCTGAACGCATTCATTCACCAATTTATTCACAATATCCTTGTTCGGTTCCTTCGTAACCTTATCCTTGACGAATTCAATCCCTAGCATCACGCCAATTCCTCTTACATCACCAATCACTTCGTATTTATCCATCCAGCTATTGAACTTCGCCATACATTTCTCTGATATTACATTGGCTCGTTCACATAGATGTTCCTTTTCAATCACTTCAATGACTTTGAGCGCAGCGGCACATGAAACGGCATTACCACTGTAGGTTCCACCTATCGTACCTGCCGGAACGCCATCGAATATCTCAGCACTTGCAGTTATTGCGGATAATGGCAATCCACCAGCGATGGATTTTGCAGTGGTGATAATATCAGGAGCACATCCATTCTCTTCCCAGTAATTTGACACAAAAAGCTTGCCCGATCTTCCGAAACCGCACTGTACTTCGTCTGCAATTAACAAAATACCATATTGGTCACAGATGTTTCGAACCGCCTTCACCCATTCTATAGGAGCTGGTACGAAACCGCCTTCACCCTGCACCGGCTCAACCACAATTGCTGCCACCTGCTCAGGAGGGGAACATTCTTCAAACACCTTTAGTAAATCATTGATATAAAATTCAATTGCTTCTTGATCGGTAAAACCCTTTGGTTTACGATATAGATAAGGGAAATCCGCACGATAAATTCCATCTGGGAACGGCCCCATACCTGCAGCGTAAGCTTTCTTAGCTGTCATTGCCATAGTTAATGCAGTTCTTCCGTGAAATGCTCCTGAAAATACAATAATGTTAGGTCTCTTCGTGTAGCCCTTAGCGGTTTTTACCGCATTTTCATCCGCTTCTGCACCACTATTCGCAAACATTGTCTTTCTTTTCTCACCACGAACGGGAACAATTTCATTCATTTTTTCTGCTAAGGTTATGTATCCTTCATGTGTTACAATATTCATCATGGCATGAAAATAATTCTCAACCTGTTTTTTCACGGCATCAACTAATTCCGGTTTACTATACCCAACATTAAGAACACCAACTCCGCCAACCCAGTCCAAGAACAAATTGCCATCCACGTCCTCTAGCATCGCACCCTCTCCACGTTTGATTACCAATGGATACGCACAGCGAATTGCATTTGGAATTGCTGCTTCCCTTCTATCAATAATTGCCTTCGCCTTTGGTCCTGGCAAAGTATCTGTAATAATCTTAGGTAATACATCTTTTAACATCAGAACAACCTCTCTTCTTAATATGCAGATTGATATTTTGCTAAAATATCTTCTCTTTTCTTTTACAGACTGATATTTTATAACATCATTTTCTCTTTATAATACACCTATTAATATATTGCTAAACATCTACTCTTTTTAATTCTCAGATAAGAACAATATATTGTTAAACATTTTCTCTTTTTAGCATCCAGAAAAATACTTGCTAAACATCTACTCTTTTTAATATACAGATCTATATGTGGCTAAAACATCTTTTTTTTTATATATAGATCGATATATAGCTAAAATATCTTCTCTTTTAATACACAGCCTGATATATTGCTAAAACATCTTCTCTTTTTAATTCTACATAATTATTTGCCATCAATCGCCCTTGATTTACCATAACAGAATCCGTAAATTCCTCTAGCTGCACTACGCTTACACCATAGGTACTCAGAGATTTCTTAGGCAGAATGCTATCGAATAGTAACTTTAATTCTATATAAACTGCATCCTCACTGCATTCAAGAATTTCAGCCAACAAACAATTCAATTTACTAATCTTACCCTTTGGTTGAAGCTCCATGTATTTATGAAAGACACCATGAAACATCGCATAATTGGACTCACCATGAGCGATATGAAAAACTGATCCTAATGGATAGCTCAGTGCATGAACTGCAGCGCACCCTGCATTACCAAAGGCGATGCCTGCATAAGTAGATGCAATTAGAAAATCCTTTAACAGCTCATTCCTACTATCTTTGCCTTTCTCCGCAATGGCCTTGTACCCTCCGATAATCAATTCCATCGCCCTCATCGAATACAGCTCAGTGAAAGCATTCGCCTTCGGTGATAGATAAGACTCTATCGCATGAATAAATGCATCCAACGAACTTGTGGCAAAGCTTGTGAATGGCAATGTTTCCAATAGTTCCGGCACCAACACCGCATAGTCAGCAAATAATTCATCCGTCGCCAAACCGAGCTTTGTTTTCTTCTTTAACAACTCCAAAATAGATATATTGGTCACTTCACTACCCGTTCCGCAGGTAGTCGGTAGCAGAATCAGTTTCTTTTCCTTCACAATCTCTAACTTTCTTTCAAATAATGATTGTACCGGATAGATATTTTTTAACACCAGAAGCTTCGCAACATCTAGAATTGACCCTCCTCCAATTGCAATAACTCTATTGTAGGAAATATCTTTGATATCCAGTAATATAGCTTCAACCATGCCATCATTCGGTTCACCATAGCCGTATTTCGCCATATCGACAATACTTGCCTGTCCGGTTTTATCAACTAGATATCTATTAATAATATGGTCAAAGGATAGGATCAAATCACCTATCCCAATCTGAAAGGCTTCAAAAAATTCGTTGCAGGACTCATAACTTTGAATTGTAGTCTTTAATCGAAATTGTTCCATCTATTCTCCATTTCCGAACATTTATTATGCTCTCCTTGCTCAAACTTACATTTTTACAAATTGAAAGGCTGTTGCCAGAAGGTGATTCATTTAATCAGTCAACCACATGACTAATTCAACTAAATCCTATCTAACAACAGCCCTCCCAGAAATTATAAATTAAATTCTGCTTTGGTTTCGATGATTGCTTCTTCCAATTTCTCTAGAATGATATCAATGTGTTCCATTGTAATGATAGCAGCTGGTTCAAAACGAATACATTTTGCATTTACTAAAGTTCCAGCGGTCAAAACACGTCTATCAAACATTCCTTTTGCCACACTATAACCAACATCACTTGTAACAAATTCAAGACCGATCATCAAGCCAATACCACGTACCTCATCAACAACGGTAGGATATTTCGCTGCTATTTTCTGAATTCCACTTAACAGATATTCGCCTTTTTCTGCACATTGACCTGGAATGTCATTCTCAAGCATGTATTTAATCGTTGCCAATGCTGCGGAACATGCTAATGGGTTACCTCCAAATGTAGGAGAACCAAGAAGCCAAGGATTCTCAACCAACTCCTCCGTCCACATCTTAGGTCTACAGATAATACCGGTAATTGGCATAATACCACCACCGAAGGCTTTACCATAAGTCATAATATCCGGTACAACATCCTCTGCTTCACAACGGAACATCGTGCCTGTTCTACCCATACCGGTCTGAATTTCATCAAAGATTAATGCCACTCCATATTCATCGCAAATCTCGCGAACTTCCTTAAGATAACCCTTAGGAGGAATGATGATACCTGCTTCTCCTTGAATCGGCTCTAAGATAACTGCAGCCACACTTTCTCCTACTGCTTTTAAATTGCGGATTGCTTTTCTGATATCCTCAGCCTTACCATATTCAACATGCTGTACCTGTTGTACCATCGGAGCATATGGAGAACGATACGTTCCTTTTCCACCCATGGATACAGCACCCATAGACTTACCATGGAATGCACCTACAGTGGAAATATACCACTTACCACCGGTTGCAATTCTCGCTAATTTTAATGCCATCTCCACTGCTTCCGCTCCACCATTTGTAAAAAAACATTTTTCCAAATCACCTGGTGTAATGTCAGCAACCGCTTTTGCCAAATAACCACGAAGAGGATCTAATAATTCCTGAGAATGGAGTGCCTGATGCTCTAGCTGAGCCTTTACTGTATCAATGATTTCTTGATTACGGTGACCACAGGTATAGATACCAAAACCACCCAGACAATCAATGAATTCTTCCCCGTATAATCCAGAGCAGTACGCGCCATAATCCTTCCATTCCACTACAGCTGCGTTTGTTGAAACAGATTTGCGGTATTTTAACCATCCGGGGCTTACATAGGTGTCGAAGTATTCGACGGTTTCCTGTGTAATTTCCTTCTTTTCCTCCTCTGTCAACTCATCACTGTGGATAAACTTGATTACTTTGTTTAATTCCTTTACTACCTGCTCTTTGTTTCTCATAGTTATTACCTTGCCTTTCCGTTTTTGACCATTATTCAAATGATCATAATTCTTGGGGTTTTATTTTATATATTAGTTCCTAATTGCCTTAATTTTATTTTGTAACTCCTGCCCATATTTCACTATAGAGATCTACTGTTTTACCTATGTTCTTAACATAATGACCTTTACTGATTACATCAGCAGGAATTGAAATTGCTGGATTATTCTTATAATCTGCTCCCATTAACGCTGCACCAGCCTTGTTCGGGTTAAGATAAGGGAATTCCGTAACGATTTCCTTATTAACCTCAGCTTTCATAATATAGTCGATAAATTTATATGCATTTTCTGAGTTTTTAGCATCCTTTGTAATACATAAATTATCAAAGAATAAATACATGCCTTCCTTTGGATATGCCACAGCCAAATTTTTGTTTTCACCCAATGCGATTGCTGCTTCACCACTCCAGAATAAACCTGCTGAAGTTTCTTCGGTAATCATCAGTGTCTTTGGTGAATCACTATCAAAACTCTTAATATTTGGCTTTAATGTTATTAATTTTTCTTTTACTTTTGCAAGTTTTGTCGCATCTGTTTCATTCATATCATAGCCTAAGCTAAGAGAAGTTACACCGATAATGGATCTAAAATCATCCAGAACTACAAGGGAATTCGAATATGCTGGTTTAAATAATTCATTATAGGTAGTGAAATCTGCATCCTTTGGTACCATTTTTTTATTATAAATGATGATACCGGCACCACCTAAATAAGGAATAGAATGTTTGTTATCCGGATCATAAACCGGATTGAGGTAAGTTGAGTCAATATTTTTTATATTGCTAAGCTTTGATTTATCCAAATCCAATAACATGTTCTGTGTTATCATATTCTCAACCATATAATCACTAGGACAAACAATATCATAGGTTCCTGCAGTGCTACCCTTTACCTTTGCAAGCATTTCTTCATTATTAGAATAGGTTTGCATCTGAACATCAATTCCGGTCTCTTTCTCAAACCCTTTGATAACTGAATCAGGAATATATTCCGTCCACATAAACAAATTCAGTTTACCGTTCTTACTTCCACCACCACAAGCAGTTAATGAAAGTGTTAGGATTCCCAGCAAAACCACTGCCAATACTTGTTTCCAATTTTTCATAATTCACATCCTCCTTAAAATCAATCTCTCGTCACCTTAACATCTCTTTGTTTCTTTAAATTCAAGTTATATCAACTTATTTGTTAAGCTGAAATTATTAAGTCGTAACTTATTGTTTCTTTGCACTCTTCGAATCTCTTTGTGATAATATGACCAGTGTAATTGTAATAACTAATATAATAGTTGAAAGAGCATATACATCAGGAGTTACTCCAGTCTTGGTTAATTCCATAACCTTAAGTGGGAAGGTATTACTTCCTGGTCCTGTTGTAAAAAAGCTGATGATAATATCATCAATTGAAAGAGTAAAGGCTAAGAATGCACCTGCGATTACTCCCGGCATAACAATTGGCAAGGTCACCGTAAAAAAGGTTTTAATTCTTCCGGCGCCCAAATCCATCGCCGCTTCTTCCACCGATCGATCAAACCCAGCAAATCTAGCATTTACCGTAAATACTACAAAAGGAATACTAAAGGTCGCATGTGCAATAATTAAGGTAATAATACCCATCGGAATCTGTGATAGATTGAAGATTGCAAGTAAGGATATACCTAATACGATTTCAGGAATAACAACCGGGATATAAAGCAACGTGTCAATGATGCCCTTTCCTTTGAATTTATACTTTGACATACCATAGGAAGCTAACGTTCCAATAATCGTTGCAATAATCGTACTGCTAAATCCAACAATTAAGGTATTCCCATAGGCTTGCAATAAAGCATCATTTTGAAACAATTTCCCATACCATTCAAAGGTGAAACCTTCAAACACTATATTTCGTTTAGAAGTATTAAATGAGAATAGCACTACGATTGCAATCGGTAGAAAGAGAAAAACATAGATGAGTATATCGTATAACCTTGACATACCTTTCCCAATACTCTTTTTCCTGTTCCTCATCTACAACACCCCCAAATCTTTTATATCACCACCACATCTCTTGTATATAGAAACAATGATAATGATCATTATAATTAAAAGCATAGATAAGGCGGCTCCAAAAGGCCAGTTATTGGCTGCTTTGAATTGATTTTCAATCAAGTTACCAATCAACTGAGATTTACCACCACCCATTATATCCGAAACGAAGAAATATCCTAGGGATGGGATAAACACCAGAATTGTACCCGAGAAGATGCCCGGAGATGTAAGAGGAAGAGTCACGTTAAAAAAAGTTTTAACCTTATTTGCTCCCAAATCATTGGATGCTTCCAGCAAACTAAAGTCTAATTTATCAATAGAAGCAAAAAGCGGTAGAACCATATAGGGAAACAAGATATAAATCATACCTAATAATACAGCGCCTCTGGTATAAAGGATTTCTAGCGGTTGATCAACAATATGTAAATCAACTAAAAGCGAATTAACAAAGCCGGTCTTACCTAGAATTGTCTTCCATCCATTTAAACGAATCAAGGAATTGGTCCAAAAGGGTACCATCAATAAAATCATCATTAAGGTCTTACTTTTTTTACTGGCTTTTGCCATATGATAGGCAAATGGATATCCAAGTAAAATACTTAAAATAGTGGTTAATATCGCCAAAATAAAGGAGTTTGAATATATCTCCATATAAATTGGGTTAAGCAATTCTTTATAATTAACTAAGGTTAACTTATATACTACGTTATAGCCGTCCGTAGATTGAAAGCTCAAATAAAACACATAAAGGAGTGGTGCTGCAACTAGTAAAATGAGCCATAAGGTAACCGGTGAAACCGTTGATAGCAATGGGACTGTTTTATTACGAAAACCATGGCTTTTCTTCATCTACGCACCTCCCAAATTCACATTCTCTATTACATTATGAATCAGATGCGCTCTGGATTTCATAAGTACAACATCCTTCAAATCCCAGTAAATCTGAACCAACGCTCCTACCTTTGGTATATCCTCTAGATCCATTCTGCTTAGCTTGAGTGTCTGTCCATTACCGATTACAATGTTACTTTTAATAATATTTCCAACATAAATCTGTTCCTTTACAACACCTTGAACTTGAAAGCCATCAATCGGTTCCATTGACCACTTTAAATTCTCCGGCCTAATGCAAGCATACACCATTTCGCTTATATCAAAGTTCATTCCTTCTTCTACTTTACCTAACGCTTCACCAACTTCTAAGCTAAGCTTTACAACATCTGTTGACTGGGATTGTATGGTTGCGTCAAAAATATTTGATTCTCCGATAAAGTCTGCGACGAATTTGGTCTTCGGTTTTTCATAGATTCCTTCCGGAACATCCAACTGATCTAAATATCCTTGATTCATGATTGCAATACGATCACTCATCGTTAAGGCCTCTTCCTGATCGTGAGTAACATAGATAAAGGTAATCCCTAGTTTCTTCTGAAGATTTTTTAATTCTAATTGCATTTCTTTCCTTAGCTTAAGGTCAAGTGCTCCCAACGGCTCATCAAGAAGTAACACCTTAGGATTATTAATTAATGCCCTTGCTATTGCCACTCTTTGTTTTTGACCACCGGATAGTTGACTTGGAAAACGTTTGTCATAGCCGTTCAACTGTACTAGCTCAAGCATTTTTTGAACGCGTTCCTTAATTTCACCCTTTGGTACCTTCTTCATCTTTAAACCATATGCAATGTTATTAAAAATGTTGAGGTGGGGGAATAAAGCATAGCTTTGAAATACAGTATTTACATTACGTTCAAAGGGTTCCTTCTCATCCACATTCTCCCCCTCAATTAATATCTGTCCATCTGTTGCTTCTTCAAAGCCGCCTATCATTCTTAATAGTGTAGTCTTTCCACAACCGGACGGACCGAGCATTGTAAGAAATTCTCCTTCATAGATATCCAGATTCAAATCATGTACTACGTGATTATCCGCATATTTTTTATTTACATTTCTAATTTCTACAATTGCCTTTTTTTCCGCAGCCATTGTTATCACTCCTTTTTTAGAGTTGTAGTTTGTTTTTATAACCAATAAATTTCCTGCTCCGCTGAAACTGTGCTGTATGAATCGAAAAAGGTGCTAACCTATAACAGTCAGCACCTTTGCTATCTTTGATTCCTATTAAATTGCATCATTCCCTCGTTCACCCGTTCTAATTCTCATAACATCTTCTACATTCTTAATGATAACCTTACCATCGCCTACCTGTCCGGTTGCTACCTTATCTCGAATATTAAGCAATATGGATTCCACTAGTTCATCCTTAACTACTACTTCGATTTTAATCTTAGGAATTAAATTGATTGAAGTTCGAAGCCCTTTAAATTCCACTTGTGCTATATCACCCATCTGAATACCACAACCCATAATACTCATCACTGACATGCCGCCTACTCCATGTTTATGCAATACTTCTTTCACGATCTCAAGCTTCTCGGGTTTAATATACATCGTAATCTCTTTCATAATATCCCTTCCTTTCTCTTAACAATATCATTATGATGAATCATTTTGATTTTGACCATTTTCCCTTTTAAAAAAGCGCTTAAGCAGATTTTCTCTTCTTAAACGCATTTGTTTATACTCAATATAACTGATTCAATTGTTGTGAATTAACTAATTTACCCGAATTATACCAATCGTGCGTTATATTGTCAACAAGCATTTAATGATTTGTTTCACTCATCACTTTATAGTATCATTTTTTACAATTTCAATAAATTTAATTCCAAGTAAAGGTTACACTGAATTTCGCCATCATATCAGAATTATTGATATAGGTATGTTTTGAACTCGTAGGAAAACGAATACAATTTTCTTCCGTTACAATATAAGATTTTCCATCTACCATGATGGTTACCATCCCTGATATTACCGTCAAATATTCATACGTATTTTCTCCATGACCATCTGACTCATAACTCGATCGTGCCTGTAAATTCATCATATAAATTTCAAAGGTACGATCCTCTTCATACGGGAAGTATTCATATGCTTTATATTCTTCATCCTTACTTATATAGGACGGTTCCAAATCAATTTTATTTACAATAATAATATCATTTTTTACTGAACTGATTAAAGAATTAAAGGAAACTCTCAAGCCACTTACGATTTTTCCCAAGGTTTCTACCGTTGGAGTTGAAACGCCTCTCTCGATTTGCCCTAACATACTTTTACTAATTCCTGTTTGCTTTGCAACATCCTCCAGACTCATTTCTCTGGCTTTACGTATTCGTTTAAGATTTCTCGATACATTTTTCGTTATAAATTCCATGGATACCTCCTTACCCGCTTTCGAAAGCTAAATTGTGCGCTTTAGCGCATTTTTAAAAAATTTAAAGAAAAAAGAGGTCCTAAAATATATAGGGACCTCATTACCATTAATGATTGCTATTCAGTTGTAAAAAACCGCCATGGTTTTCTGGCACCATTATAGTCTGAATCAGAATAGATGTCAAGGAATACCAGAATAAAATTATTGTGTATATTATAACAAAATGATTGTGTACTATGTCATTCTAGGAACGGTTGCTGACTGGAATCACGGTAATGGGAGGACATTTTGAAAAGTCAGTTACAGTTTACTAGCACTTCTAAGGTTTCTTCGTTCACTTGGAACAATCAGACCGCGCAAAACTCCTCAGGAAATACAAGAAAAACCTACACAGTAGCTTTTTCTTGTATTTCCTTCGTCAAACAATTTGCGCTCATGCGAATTGTCGCATGTCTGATTTCACCGTTCTCTCCGATACCTAAGAATTGCACGTAAACTGCAAATACTTTCAAAACACCCTCCCCTCACCGATCTTCCTGCCAGCAACCTGTCTTTGTATTGTTTTACTATTAAACAATCAACTGCCGTGTACTCTTTTAAACTTGTTCAATTACTTTAATATCTACTATATTTCATGGACTTTCTACCTGGATAGAATCCATTGTATTCTATTCGCTTTATTCGAAATACTCGCTTTTCATTGTGTCATTGAATTAAAAGATGGAATCAGTAGCTAGCACTGTTATTACTTTGTAATACAGTTCTTTTCTCGCAAAATATACTTATTCTTAAATTATTTCATCATATTTTACCGCAAGATATGCGGAAATTTACTCCTTCCGACAAAAGCGATTTTTTAAAGTGGATACACGTCATGATTTCAAACAACAAAAGCAACATTACAGGGACCTATCATAGTCTTGATAACCGTTATCTTCAAAATTATCTCGATGAATTTTGCTACCGTTTTAACCGTAGGAATTCGGGTGTGCCTGTTTTTGACAAACTACTCAAATGTTGTACTACAGAAACCTATCTAAGAACTTCTGAACTTATATTATCCATTTAGAGAGGAATAACAGAATTCTTAGGATAACCCATTAAAAATATTTGTAATACCAAATAATGTATTATATAATATTACCGATAAATTTTACTCAATATCAATAGTGGACCAAAGATGAAAAACCATCGTCTAATAATTAATAACACCAAATTTATTAAAATACGGGAGGGTGTATTATGAAAAAAACGATTTATGCAATAATTATTGTCATTGCTATTACTATGCTTACTTCTTGTTCATTGCAGACCGATAATAAAAATGATAATGTTAAAACTAATTCTAGTAATATTAACAGCGATAGCACTTTTGACGAAGCTAAAGCAATTTCTCTGATTATAAAAGACAATCCAGACTTTCCTTCAAACTCTTCTGACACATTAACAAAGGAACTTCCTATTGGTGGTCCCCAAGGTGCAACAGCAGATGTAAAGTTTACAACAAAGATTGATAAGATTGACGAAACAACTTATTCAGCAACTTTAACAAAAGATTGGGGAATTACCGTAGGTGGAGATTATGCGAAGAGCTATTGGAAGTATCTTGTAACTCCAAAAGGTGTAAGTCAATCAGAGAGTTGTGACAAAGATTATCTGATAGACGCAATGGATTAGCATAGGAATAGCATATTAATCACATTTACGAATTTAAGGGTAAATTTCATCTATACCATTTACTCTCTTATGGCAATTAGAGGGCAAAAACAATATACAACTATGTTTTTGTCCTTTAATTTTGGTATTTGCTATCATTAATAGTTTGTAAATAAGGTTCTCAAGATGAAAACCGAATATAAACAAACAAAAATCACTATAGCTCTTTAAAATAAATAATTGGTTAAAACAATTCTGAGCTTTGTATATAATCATTTTTATTTATATAAATCCTTGCTTCTCACCCCCCATAAATCTTGGTTCTTTTCGTATTGATTTTTTCCTCTATTCCTGATAAATCTTTTCATTCACTTGAATAAAACTTTACACTTAACTTTGTTCTATGGTAAGATTATACAAGAAAACTTTGTTAACAAAGGAGTAGAGTTATATGGGGGATTTAAGGAAGATTGTTATTATCGGTGCTGGACATGTAGGTTCACATTGCGGTTACAGTTTATTAACACAGGGCGATGCAGATGAAATTGTATTTATTGATATAGATAAAGAAAAAGGTGCTGCGCAGGCGTGGGATATTGCCGATGCGGGCTGTTACATGCCCCATCCCACCAAGGTAAGACTTGGTGATTATGAGGATTGTAAGGATGCCACAATTGTTGTATTAGCAGCGGGAGTTCCCAGAAAACCGGGTCAGACGAGACTAGATACTATGGGTGATTCCATGCAGGTTATGAAAGAAATTGTTAACCCTCTGAAGAATTCAGGCTTTGAAGGAATTCTTGTTTGCATCTCAAATCCGGCTGATATTATTGCGGATTTTATGAGAAAACAAACCGGATGGTCAAAGCAACGAGTGTTCAGTACCGGAACAGCACTTGATACAGCAAGACTAAAACGTGTTATGAGCGAGGAAACTGGGGCAGATGCCAGAAGTATTCAATGCTTCTCCATGGGAGAACACGGCGATTCCAGTATGATTCCCTTCTCCCATATCACAATCGGCTCCAAGCCACTGAATGAGTTGATGCTTGAAAAGCCCGAACAATACGGCAAGCTTGACTTTGATCATATTCTAAACCGTACTCGAATGATTGGTATGGATGTGGTAATCGGCAAAGGTTTTACTGAGTTTGGAATCGGAACTGTATTAGCAGACGTAGCGAAGGCAATCTTTCACGATGAACATAGAGTCCTCCCATTATCCGTATTACTCGAAGGCGAATATGGACAAACCGGTCTTCATGCAGGTGTGCCTGCAATTCTATGCAAAGATGGAATTGAAGAAATATTGGAATTGCATATGTCCGAAGAGGAACAGAAATTATTTAATGAGTCATGTAATGTGATTCGTAAACATATTGCTTTAGCGGAGAGTATGTAGACAAGGCAAGTCATCTTTATAGACGCTAATATGCTCATTTTCAAACTATATCTCAGCTATAGCATCATAAGTCCTCAACAAACTAAACCAATGAAGATGTGAGCATATCTATGCAGAAGCGCAGACCGGCTTCATGCGGTTGTCTTATACCGCATGTGGGTAAGTCAAGTCATCTGTATAGATATGCTCACATCTTCATTTCTCAAACCAATCTGACTTATGACATTATACCTATCTCAGTTATGACAATAACATCCTATCATTCGCCAACTGCTTCTTTCTCTCTCTGGAATAATATGTCAATAATTCATCTACCGTCAACTTGGAGCGTTCCTCCCCTTTGATATCGAGAATAATCTCACCATCATCCATCATAATCGTACGATTACCTAGAGCAAGTGCCGCTTTGATGTCATGGGTTATCATCATACTAGTAATCTTAGATTCCGAAACAATATCCATCGTAATCTTCAGGATCTGTTGCGCCGTTGCTGGGTCAAGAGCCGCGGTATGTTCATCGAGCAATAATAATTTGGGAGAGGCAATGGTACACATCAACAGTGTAACTGCCTGCCTTTGTCCACCGGATAGGTGTCCCACTTTTGTCTTCATACGATCTTCCAGACCCAGATTCAAGGTTTTGAGAAGCTCTTTAAAATGATTGCTCTCCTGTTTATTCAAAGCAAAGAAACTCTTTTTTGCCTTTCGTGTATATGCCAGTGCAAGATTTTCTTCAATCGTCATGGAAGGAGCTGTTCCTTTCATTGGATCTTGCATTAACCTGCCCACATCATAAGCACGCTTATAATCTGGCAGACTTGTGATATCTTTATTATCTAGAAGAATTACGCCCTGATCAATGTAGAAGGCACCTGACACAGCATTAAATAGCGTAGATTTACCCGCTCCATTTGATCCGATAATGGTTACAAAATCCCCCTGTTCCAGGGTTAAATTGATTGACTTTAGAGCTTGCTTTTCATTGATGGTTCCAGGATAAAAGGTTTTACTTACATTCTTAAGTTCCAGCATAAGATTTCCCCTCCCTCCTGATTTTATTCTGTTTCATATTAGACGAAATGGTTGGTAAAGATAAAGCCACTGCTACGATTACTACAGTGATTAGGTTGAAAGCATATGACGGAAAGGCACTGTATTTGAGCACCACTGCTCTGATCAAATAGTAAACTACAGAACCAACAACTGCAGTTACAAATCCAAAGGTCACAGAACGCTTGCCGAGTATTGTTTCTCCAATGATGACAGCTGCGAGACCGATTACAATCATACCTTTGCCATAGCCCATATCCGCCGACACCTGGTGCTGACTAACTAATGCTCCGGTTAATGCAACGCATGCATTACCGAGTGCCAAACCGATAACTTTTGTAATCCCTGCATTGATGGAAGAGGAACGCACCATATCCTCATTATCTCCTGTTGCACGGATTGCAAGACCCAAACGTGTCTTAAAGAAAAGGATTAGTAGCAGAATTATGATAACTGCAACCGCCAGGACAACTAAGCTCTTTCCAACACTATACTTGGATGGGAACATTTTCTCCATCTCAGTAAATAAAGTCACCTTATTAAATAAAGATAAATTGGACTTTCCATCCATAACAGCAAGGTTTACCGTATACAGCCCTGTCATGACAAGAATACCTGCTAAAATCGGATGAATTCCTGCTTTCGTCTGCAAGAATCCGGTAACACTTCCTGCCACTGCTCCGCATATTGTTGCAAGCAAGAGTGCTAAAATCGGGTGACCCGCTATGGTAAAAACCGCAGCGACTGCCATTCCCAAGGTAAAGCTACCGTCAACGGTAAGGTCTGGAATGTTTAAGATGCGAAAGGTAATATAAATTCCCATCGCCATAATTCCATAGAGCAAACCCTGTTGTATCGATCCAATAAAGTAAATGATAAGCTGCATACTGTGTCCCCTTCTGTATTTTAATATTCTAACTAATTACTCTTATACGATTACTTACCCATTATAACAAATTGATCCTTTAAACTATCTGGAATTGTTATTCCCAACTGATCTGCAGATTTGGTATTAATCATCTTTGCATATTTTGAAACCTGCTCAACATGGTTATCTGCTATTGATTTTCCTGCTACAATACGAGCGATCATATCTGCTGTTTGTTTTCCCAATACGGTATAATCAATACCTACCGTTGCCAATCCGCCATCATTTACCATGGAATCTGCTCCAACATAAATAGGAAGCTTTGCATCGGATGTCACCTGAACATAGGTAGGCATCGCTGAAGCTACTGTATTATCATTTGGAGTAAAGAATGCATCTACTTTGCCAATTAATGAGGATGCTGCCTCCTGTAAATCTGCCGTACCTGTAATTGTTGCTTCTTTATATGCAATTCCATGTTCATCACAATATTTTTTTGCACGATTTATTCCGGATACCGAGTTAACTTCGCTAGTGTTATAAACGAAACCAAAGGTTTTTGCATTCGGTGTAAGCTGTGCTGCCAGTGCAAAGATATCCTCGATGGGAATCGAATTTGATACACCGGTGATATTGCCGGTAGTCTTGTCAAATGAAGTTACAAGCCCTGCCGCTACTGGATCACTTACTGCTGAGAACACAATCGGAACGGTAGTGGTTGCAGCCAGTGCAGCCTGAGCTGTCGGAGTAGCAATCGGAACAAGAATATCCACCCCATCACTAATCATATTCTGAAAAATGGTTGGTAACATGGTCATATCACCATTGGCATTCTTAAATACAACCTCTACTTTATCGCCAAGCCCTTGCGCTTTTAATTCAGACTCAATTGTTTCTCGAATCAAATTCAGAGATGGATGATCAACATGTTGAACAATTCCAATTTTAATCTTCTTCCCTGCTTTTGCATCATCGGAAGTTGCTGCTTTTGTAGTAGCCGAGTTGTTTGAAGCATCTTTATTGTCCTTGGAGCTACATGCTGTTAATAACATAAAAATCATTGTAACTGTTAGTAATAACGCTAATACCTTTTTCATTTTTCATATCCTCCTAATATTAATATAAATTAAAATGTTGCCATTGAGATGCGTTGTAATGTGACCACCTTTCGTTTTTTATTCCAGTAGGAGTAACTTACTTTGAACAACCAATTCCTAATTTGATGAGAAATTATGAAATCATGTCGCCATGAATAAAAAAAATCTGCCCTTAAACCTAAGGACAGATATAATCTGTGGTACCACCTTAATTGATATTGCTACAGTTCATCTATATAGATTCTGTTCAATACCCTCTTTTTCGAAAATGCCAACACATCCTCTGTTGTTAACGCCAACTACGTCTAAGATACTTGATTATAGCTAATCGTTCACTTTGCCCTCAGTGGTCCATTTGCCGAACAGCTTTTCCGCAGGTTCTCAGCGACTCCCTGCTCTCTGTAGGTGCTCATTACGGTTTGATCTCCACATCATCGGTTTATGATGGTATTATAAAGGTAATATATAACAGTGTCAAGTAAATTTCATCATTATTTGTCAATCCTTACAAAGCATTTACTGTTTATTAATAATTCTTCCAATCACTCCTTTTTTAAAATTTTTAATCTTTGTTAAATTATGACTTACTGCATATAATCCAATGATTGTCAATATTATTCCATATCCTAAGCAAAATCCTATAACAAAGTCCGGTATAACCGACATTTCTTTTCCTGTTAAACCAAATGCAATCAAAAGTAAACCCCAAATCTGATACTTGTTAAATTTTTTCATAATATACCCACATTTCTTTTTTTTTTTTATACTAATTGTACAACTTAATTCAATACAATAATTCATTGCCCTTCAACATATTCATTACATCAATTTGTCGTATAATTTATACGCCACCAAGTATACAAAGAGAAAAATACTGACCATTGACAAAAGCACACTTACCAAAACCGGATAAAACAATCCTCCAATTAAACCAACCGCATATAATGCAAATAATAATGCAAAACCTGCTACACGAAAGGCCTTCATACTGATTTCTCGAATTCTTTCATCCGAGTTCTCCAATCTGGTCTTCTTTAATTTCTCTTCATTTCTTAAAATCCTCCAATTTTTAATCCATAAAGCTGCTGCTGCAAATATTAATCCAGAACCAACACCGGTGTATACACCAAGCATATGATCGCTGATATTTACAACAGAATTATCCTTTGCTAATAATGAAACCGCAATCGTAAGGCATCCAATTCCAAAAACAAATAACATCCGTGTCATTCTACCCTTAACTACTTTCTTAAATTCTTCATTCGTGGTCGCTGTACTGCTATAAAAAAATCCACTCATATATTTTCATCCTCCTGATCAAAAATAAATACGTCCTCAATTGCCACGCCAAAATATTGCGCTATCTTATGTGCTAAAACCAGTGATGCTTTATATTTACCATTCTCTAACGATATTACTGTCTGCCTTGTAACATTAACTACATCAGCAAGCTCATTCTGCGTTATTTTTCGCTCTTTTCGCAATTCTTGTATTTTTGTTTGCAATCAATCACTCCTTATAATAGTATAGTGCGCTTTACATTTTTAGTATAGTTTGCTTTACATAGAATGTCAAGTGTATTTTACATTTTTATTCTAATAATCCATAAAGTTAGTATTTTAATATTTAAATGTTTTAATTAACTTTTACTGTTAGTGATACAATGCCCGTAAAATAATAAAACCCGACAGTGTGAATATATCCACTGTCAGGCCCTGCTAGTTATTTAGATTATACCTTCTTCCAAAAAAGCTTAATCAACAATCCTGTAATTACAACTAGAACAACGACCGGAATCGCAATTAGCAATAAGGTTGAAGCATGATCTACCTTAACCCCTTGACCAACTGCTTCCGTTGTAGGAGGAATGATGGTAGGTTGTGGGTAATCAATTACCGGTAAATGAATATTAGTGGGATCACTGATGCAGATCCATAATGCAGAATACCCCCATTGGTTCTTCCGATTATCTGCATCCTTAAATGCATAATACCCCCACAATCGATTATTCGAGTCTTTATAAGTGTAGACAATTGTATGTAAAGAATCAAATTCGTTTAATTTACCACGCCTTATTTCTGATCCAGGGTATCTCCATAAGACAATTGGATTCTTAATCACATAGTTATCAAGCTCTCCGTTATATTTTTTAAATTCCTTTTCATGTTCTTCGCAAAATGCCTGGTTATCATATTCAGGTTGAACATCCTTCATTTTAATCCAGCCGTGATACTTCAGCTTATCCGTGTGAATTTCATCAAATAATTCAATGCTTCCCCACAATACACCATTCTTATCTGGATAAGTAAATGAGATATACACCAGTATTTTGTTTATTAATTTCGTGACTACTTTGTCGGATACCGGACTGAGATAAAGATTAGCACTACCTTTTTGTCCATTTACAATATAACTTCTGGATATATAATCACATTCGTTCCTGTGCTTAGTATAAAAATCATCGTTGGGCTCGTAGATTACATCTGCGAACGACACTTGGGACAAGCTCATTAATATAATACACACAATTACTCCAATGGAATATTTCTTTCTAAAAAATCTACCCATTCTAATCCCCCTTACAATACAATAGATATTATCTTACCCATTCCATATGAAAATACATTCACAAGCACCGCAAACAAATATGGAGCTGTAATCTTATCTCCATACTTTTTAAAATACTTACCCTCAACTATAATTGCCATGCTTTCCAAAACAATAAGAATAAGTATCAAATTCCAATATGTATAAATTTTTATAATATAATACGTAAGAACAACTACCGGGTTGGTCAATAGGTTTACAAGGCACAGTAAAAGCAAATCCCTCTTATTACGAATCCCCAATATTAGTGCCCCGATCACCTCTAATATAATGGTTAATACCAAAGATGTACTCATAATCCCCAATAAATATAATCCCATTATCCCACCGCCTTACGCAAACCAATTATTATAAGAATCATGGAACAAATCGAAGTAATTGCAAGTGTCAAACCACAGATTGGAAGCACAGTCCACTCCATATATACCGGCAAAAACCCTATGTATAGTCCAAAGGTGAGTAACCCGAATGCAAAGCCTTTTGCCCCTTTTAAAATCTGTGCAACACCCCAAAGAGTGATTGGCATTGTCATATTAAACAGGAAAACGGCTACTGTACCAAAGGTTGGATATCCTGATAATAGATAAAACAAAGCGGCTAATGTAAGCGAAAGAATGGAAGTAGCTTTCACTCCTATCCAATCACCCATAAATCCCCCACCTACTTTACCCAAGATTACGCCACATACTAATGCAATTCCCCATTCTCCTTGTCCCTTCCAAGGAAAATCAGCAGTCATTCCGGTATAGGAACGCAAAACAACAACGAATAGCAAACACAACAACGCCAATAATATTCCGGAAGATAGTACTCCATTCAGTGAAAGGGGAACATTATCGGATCGGAAGGATTTCCTGGTATAATAGCAAACTAAGAGAATTAGCATCGCAATGACACTTATGATGATTGCAACCACCATAGGCGCAATCTGATCTTGTTTACCATATAAGGTTCCCAAATATATTCCTAAAGCACCTGGCGCCACGAACATACCTAATAATTTAATTTTCTCTTGACTAGAATTCAATACATCAATTCCACCACCGATGTGAAATAGTGCATTGCCTATGCCTGCAATAACTACCATAATAATCGCAGTATCACTTCCAAAACCGTGAACTGACATAGAAATATTCCCGATCCCATAAGCTAATACTACCATCCCGCAGCCTATCGCAGCGCAGAGTGCGTTATGATTCCATCGATCCGCTAAAAGACCAAAGGGCAACTGGAGTGCAAAGGCACAGAAATTATAAAAAAGTATACATATGTACCACTGATCTGATGTTTGAACCATTCGAAATAAAAGGAAGGCACAAGCAAAATCTACAGCAAAATGACCAATTATATAGGTGGCCATTAGCGCCCTGTTTATTGTACTTTTTTCCATTTCAATATCCTCATTTATTTATTACTAAAACAGCCCTTTGCAGTTAAGAAAAGAGATATTATTTACCTCTTCACTAATGTATATTTCATTATTAAAAATCTCCACATCATAACTATCAATGATATCCGTTCCATGCCTATCAAGTAATTCTGCATAAAGATAAGGATCTTTTCTAGGGAATCTTAGCTTTGACTTAAAGGATGAATTCTCTATTAGGTAAATGTCTTGAGCCATTTGATTCAATTCATCATGCGTATAAAACTTGATATGTCCATCTGATTTCATCATCATATATTCATCTACGAAGCGGTTACTATCCTCCTTATTTGGACAGGGATCCGAAATAAATAATTGCCCACCTCTTTTAAGAATTCTACTAATTTCATGAAAAGTGTTTTCTATATCCGGAAAATGATGTAGTGCATATCGAGATACAATCACATCAAAAGAATCCTCTTCAAAAGGAAAGGTGATGCCATCGTAGTTGATGAAATTCAAATTAAACAATTCTAATTCCTGAGCTTTCGCATTATTTCTTTTTAAAGTTTCCTCCAATATGTCTAATCCAATAATTTGTGAATACGGATTCCGAGCAGCGATAGCAAAGGCTAAAAACCCATTGCCTGTTCCTAGATCCAGTACTCGACTTCCCCTCTTGATATTAAGACTTTCTAATATTAATTCACGATGATTTTCATCTCTTGTTTGCTTATTGTAATAATTGCCTTCTATAAAACTAGTTTCAAATTCATTCTTGGTATTATTAATGTGATCTTGAATTTTTGTAATATCTTTTACCATATACATATATATATCACTCCATACCTTCAATTTATATTAACTGACGCTGTCACTCTTTATTGTATACTTTTTGGTATATGGACATACTTCTATACATTTACCACACAAAGTTATCTTTTTATCTAAAGAGCGAGCTGAAATCTCCCTTGCTTTTCTCCTACATGCCATTGCATCAAAAAATTCATCCCTGTCAAACTCCGGTCTCCATTGTCGACCAGATATTGCATTCCCCGGGCATGCATTTGTACAAAGCATGCAATCGCCACATTTTGATTGAACAAAAGGTTCATTAGTAATTAATGGTGCATCAGTCAATACAGATGTTAGACGAATTGCAGAACCATACGGTTCCGTAATAAAAAGGGCACTTTTACCAATCCAACCCAAACCAGCATTTACTGCCACCGTTTTATGTGGCATTATCGTCCTGAATACTCCAAATTGCTTTATATCTGTGGTTGTCTGCGCTATCGCATGAAAACCAAGTCCTTTTATATAATCTGCACATTTTATTGCCATCTTGTCTAACTGTTTATTTAGCTCATGATATGCATCATAGTACTCTAATGTTGGTGCTTCACTTATATTTCTTATTATATCTTTTGGATATGCGAGACCAATAGAAATACCAATGGGGTACTGTGGAATGTCAAAAACTTCTGTGACTGAATCTTCACTTATTGGTTCATCGACAACTACCTTAGTGTACAGTCCATCAAGCTTTGCAAAGCCAACCATGGAAGCGCCCATCTTCTTCGATATTTGTTCAATTTCATAATTCATATAACAAATTCCCCCATTATAATCAAGTCAATGCTACTTATTATTTCAAACCGAATTTTCTACCCTCCTTTTTATATTGTTGGAAATGATTAGAAATAGTATTATTGTTATAGGTTACCATTTTAACTAAATTATGTCAAATAAACCCTGATTAATATAATATTAATTTTACATTAAAAAGAACGATGAAAGTTGAATAGGACCGCTTTCATCGTTCTATAATTGTTAATCTAAATATAATTTAATATTTTAAAACAGTAATAATTGCTTATTGTATTAGCTACAATTATTTAATATTTTCAACAAATTGAATTTTTAGTCCGTTAGGATCAAGCACGTAAAAGAATTTTACATGAGGATTCGGTTGAAAAGGTCCGCCAAGGATTTCCACTCCTAATTCTTGAATCTCAGCTATTTTCTTATCTACAGATTCAACTTCAAAACCAAGTGATATATCCGATCCCATATTAATTTCTCTAGGTTGAGGGCTCGACATTAATTCTATTTCAGTCTCTCCTTCTCCAAGAAATACAATATCTACCCCTTTCCCTCCTTTGAATCTTCTGCTTTCCTTTAAACCAACAACTGTTTGATAAAACTTAAGGGACTCTTCCATATCCTTTACCACTAATGTGCTCCAACAAAATCTCATTTATATATCCAATCCTTTCATCTGTTTCTATTGTGAAATTTACCTTTTGGATCTTCTATTTCTCCTTTTACTCAATGGTTTTCCAAGAATTTCAGACCAAATAATAGCCTCCTGCAACCGGTCACTAGATATTATATTATCCGAAGTATTCTGCATATCAACAGAGGGAGCTATATTCAAATTATACTTCGAAGTTGTACTTCCTGGCATTGAATTGTTTTGTATTGCATTGTTTTGCATTGGTTGATTTTGAATAATTTTCTGTGACATTGATTTACTTTGCATGGGATATCCTTGCATTGAATTCCTTTGCATTGGGTTACCTTGCATTGAATTCTTTTGCATTGAATTCCTTTGCATCGAATTACCTTGCATTGAATTACCTTGCATTGAATTACCTGCCATTGAATTACCTGGCATCGGTGTACCTTGAGCCAAATTTCTTGGCACGGCATTTCCTTGCATCACATTACCTTGCATGGAATTTGATGCCATTGGCTCAGTTGTATTATTCCCCATTCCCTGTGGTTGCATAGTTCTTGGTCTCATTGAATAATTCGGCATCACACTCGGTGGATCCGGCCATCGTAGTGTTGGTCTTGAAGACGTTGTATTCCTATCCTCTGACATAGGTTCTTTTACATCTGAGAGTGGAATATTTTGATAACGGTTCGCCTGCTGGAACATTTGTCTCTCTCTTTCATTCATTGTTACCTCCATGATGCATCCATATGCATCTAACCAATTAAGCTTTTAATAATATAGCTGACCTTGTTCATTCTATCGATTATTTCTTATCATTATCCGTAATCGTTTTCTTAGAGGTATCCGATATCTTCTCTCTCATCATGGTATCAGCCTTGATATTCTGTAAGTCGTAATAATCCATAACTCCAATATTGCCCTCTCTAAGAGCCTGTGCCATAGCTTTAGGAATCTCAGCCTCTGCCTCAACAACGTAGGCACGCATCTCTTGCTCTCTCGCAACAGCCATCGCTCTTCTCTCCTCCGCTTTTGCCTGTGCAATATTTTTATCTGCTTCTGCCTGTAAAGTTTGAAGCTGCGCACCGATGTTTCGACCTACATCAACATCTGCAATATCAATGGATAGAATTTCAAATGCAGTACCTGAATCAAGACCCTTACTTAATACTCTTTTAGAAATATCATCCGGGTTCTCAAGAACCTCTTTATGAGATTTTGCTGAACCTACAGTGGTAACAATACCTTCACCAATTCTAGCTAAGATCGTTGCCTCACCGGCACCACCAACAAGTCGTTCCAAATTAGCACGAACAGTTACACGTGCTTTAACGAGCAACTCAATACCATCCTTTGCAACAGCAGATACATTGGTCGTTTCAATAACCTTTGGATTAACGCTCATTCTAACAGCATCAAAGACATCACGGCCAGCCAAGTCGATGGCAGCAGCCTTCTCAAATGCCAAATCGATGTCCGCTCTTTCTGCAGCAATCAAAGCATTTACCACACCGTCTACATTGCCACCTGCTAGATAATGCGCTTCAAGCTCATTCACATTAATTGTAAGTCCTGCCTTAATTGCTTTAATTAATGGCAATACAATTCTCGAAGGTACTACACGTCTTAAACGCATACCAATCAAGTTGAAAATACTTACTTTTACATTGGCAGCCAAGGAAGAAATCCATAAACCTACTGGTACAAAACTAAAAAACAAAATAACGATTAATCCTATAACGCCTGCTATTACTAATGCTACTATGGTTGGTGTCATATTCTTTTTCCTTCTTTCTTTGTTTTATTCTTATTTGATTTGTTCTTTAACAATTAATTTTGACCCTTGAACTTTGTATATCACTAGGTTAGAGCCCTTGGAGATATATTTACCCTCCGAGATTACATCCAAATCTATTCCATCAAAATTTCCCACTCCAGTCGGTCTTAAATCAGTAATAGCGATACCCTGTTTTCCATTTAAGTGTTTCAAATCATTGGAGCTTATGTACCCCTTATCCTTATTCTGTTCTTCCTTTAAAATTATAGGTGATTTAAGCTTTCCATTCGATAGCATACCCAAAATTACCGCTAGCATGATAGCAAGCACAGCTAAAACAACAAGCGTAGTAATAATTCCCTCCACGAAGCCATCTGAGACCAAAATGATTGCTATAATAAGACTAGTAACACCTGCTATTCCCGGTGCATGTAATCCTGGGGTAATCATCTCAATTCCGACCAGTACAAACCCTATAATAAACAATAGAATTGCCAGGACAAACCACCCTTCAATAGAATCCCACATACCCATCCTCCTTTCTAAATAATTTTAGCAAATTTCTATATACTCAAATTATATCTACCAATTTCTAAAATATTTTACCCTTTCATCTTACCATTGTACGATAATACAAAGCAAGTTATTTGGTAATCTTCTAATCCTTCTAATGTATTTCTAATAACCTTAAAAGCAACCCATAGAAATTATCTACAATTTTCTATGGGTTGACTTCTCTCATATTCATTTTTCCCCTACAATCGATATCCCATCGCCAGCTTTACAACCTCCATCTTCTCCTTAGAAGTTAATGTTTCCAATAGTTGAAACGCAACCCCAGGGGCTGTTTCTGGACAGTAAGAGGTAATAATATTTCTATCAACTACGATTGGCTCATTCACTACATTAACTCCAAAAGCAGCTAATTCCTTTTGCTTATAGCCATCTCGCAAATGATATGTCGTAGCGTTACGATTTTTTAGCACTCCACTTTTTGCAATCGGCAAGGATCCCACGCATACGGAAGCGATAATTTTATTTTTACTATCAAATTCTTTAATTAAATTTAAGAATTTTTCATCATAAGCCTCCTCATAAAATCCATATTCCTGAAATCCACCTGGTATGGCTAGAGCAGCATAATCATCCACATGAACTTCATCAATTACCTTGTCTACCAATACTGGTACATGAAAAGTGCTTATTACTTTCTCCTGATACCCGCAGGTCACAACCTCGATATCATAACCATAATCATCTCTTGCCCATCCAAGTACATCAATGAACACACTAAACTCCATTGTTTCAAAGCCTTTTGCTAATAATACCAGTACTTTCATTTAACACTCCTTCTGTATCTTCAAAGTCTTATCCTTCAGTTTCCTCTGTATCTTCAAAGTCCTTATCCTTCTGTTCCTTCTATCCCTTCTGTACCTTCTGTTCCCTTAGTCTACTATGTATCCTAACTTATTTCATTTTTATAAGTCTGTTTTATTTATCATGCCTAAACTGTATATTGTGTTGTCACCCTTCTACCTGTTTCAAATAAGGAATCATCATATTATTGATATTAACTAATACAATGTCTTTCCTTCCTAAGACTGAATAGATTTCTGTTCCTGTATCCAACAAGGTGGCATCAAAATCTTTAAACTGCTTTGTTACATTGGTTCTTTCAATTACTCCTAATTTTGTATCTTTTTTCAATTCCAAACTTGTTACCCAATCAACCGTTACAGCATTTACATAAGCGGTACCCTGATAGACCAATAGATCAATCCCATTATCCTGATTATATAGTGCCTCAGGTCTGTCATTATCAGCAGTATTGGTAGCAGGATTTGTAGCCGCATTTGTTACAGCATTAGTAACAGTATTGGAAACAGTATTGGAAGCAGTTTTCATACTTTTTGATGTACAGGCAATCATTCCCGTCACTAAAATCATCAGAGAAATCACGCAGCAAAAATAGCGTATTATTTTTTTCATTTTTTTAACCTCCGCGTTTATTATAATGTAAGCGAGTACACTTTGATAGCTTGCCTACAACAATTCGGACACGAATTTGCAACATTAATTGCAAAACGTATTCTTCCGTTCTTTATAACATTTTACGTTAGTATTTTATAATATCTTAATGACAAAAATGACTACTTAAGCAACTAATTAACATTCCCCTTTAAGTCAGAAAAATGTTGTCTTATCTGATCATTGAACATATCAAGCATAATTCGTTTCTCAGTTTCCTCATATGGAAAGCGAAAAGGTTGAGTATAATGAATATAATTCAAACAATTGCGTCCATATAAGTTTTTTTCATCTAGTTGGTATTTATAAAAAATATATCCCCTCTGATTTTCAGAATGAAAAGGATAACTCACTGCACCTGAAATCTGTTTTGATTCCATTTCTCCAAAAAAACTATTTAATTTTGCAGTCTCACATTTCAAACGAGGGATTGGTGCGGTATATTCTTTCTGACTTTTCCAATAAAGTAAAACTCCGTTTAAAAGATCAATTTTATCTGCTCCCCAAATTGTAAAACCATCTTGCCAGTTAACTTTTTGATTCATCCAATTAAAATGAACAATCACATAAATCAAATTATTCGGGAGTTCAATATAAACTGTTGATGCTTTCATATTACATTTTTCTATTGTAGTGTTTGTATTTTTTCCTATGTTACCAAGTAGTAAGGTCAACGAATCCGGTTTGAAACTCAATGTTTCACTACTAACATTGACTTTAATTGCTTCATTTAATAAATCAATATCTTTATCGGTGATGTCCTTCATGACCTCTTTGGGAAAGCCTAATTCAATTAGCTTAGTGCGTGTATCAGAATCAGTTATCGTAATTTGCTTAGAGGAATCCAATATAATATGATTAAAAGCAATACAGCAACCAAGCACTAATACAAAACCTCCAATTAAATAGAGCTTCACTAACGCCTTATTACTTAGAATCACGGGTGCTTTTACAAACAAATCGGTAACATCATCCAATGCAACTCCGACCTTATTCAGTGCAAAAAGAATCTTTAACAGGAATACCATAAGAAAAGCAAACAAAAAGTTATTCCCTTTAATTTGTAAATATTCACATACTGCATTCACTACTATCCATATTATACCCAAAATAATAGGATCTTGCAGTGGGGTTATCTTATTTTTTTGAAAAATATCTCTAATAGCATATCGAAGCACTAGCAAAATAACAATTTGATATATAATTGATGCCATTGAACTATTACTGATATTTTGATAAACCGTATATACTGGCGATGCCATTGTCACTAGTTGTACAAGTTGAAAAAACAATTGAACAGTCACAATCATCCAAGCGATGCGAAACCCTACATTGCATTTACGAAGAGTACGAAATCCAAGATATAGAAATAAAGCCCCTATAGGAGGTAATATGTACTGTAAATACAGAAAGTCAATCGATAATAATGTAAAAAACAATCCCAAAGTTATAAAGTTTATAGGAGCGAGCCATGGGTTGTTATCCTTTGCATCATTCATTATTGTGTGACCTCCTCTTTAGTGAGTGTTACCTTAATATACCATTAGAAGTATTGTATCATTCTGGCATGTAAAAATCCACTAGATATTGTAATCTGATCACAATCAAAAAGACTAAATCCAGATCAATTTTGGATTTAGTCCTTTGGGTTTATTGTAATTATTGATACTTTTGCTCTAGCTCTTCCACCAACCGAAGATATTTATTATGAACATCTTCTATTTTCATTTCCTCTTCAAAAGCTTCACATTCCATATCTACTTTATCTAACGAATCTTTCTTAAGATGCTTCTCGGCAAAAACATATACTACTCCATCTTCTTTATCGATATGTCGATGCAATAAATGGGTATAGGAAATAGCATTGGCAATCACATCCAGCTTTGCTTCTTCATCACCATTTTTCACTTTACTAAGAGCCTCTTCTAGTTCCTTAATATGAAGTCTTCCTAAATCATGCTCAACTAGCATCCCATTCTTAATTAACTTCTCCGCAGCACCACCAATTTCATCTACCATTTTGTTAAATAATATCTTTTCTTCCTTACCATGGTGGTGTTTATCTGCATAACTTCTAACAAAATCAATCATTTTTTCAAAATCAATATAATTAATTTCCTGCCCGTTTAACACCCTAAAACAAGCTTTACGAATAACTGCTAACATTCTTTTAATGACTTTGTGTTCATCTACCATAAGGGTTATTGCATTCATATTCTCACACCTTTCTTATTGTATTCATTCCATCATCACTATGCTGATACTCATATTCACTCGCTGATAAAAATCCTTTAATCCAATCATTTCTATAGTTATGATAATTCCTAATATCTCCTCCAACCTGATCCCAATAAGCTTGGTGAAGGTCTCTTGTCGTTTCCCAACTCATCTGTATAGCCGTATTAGTCGTAATATTATTCACCCTATCACAAGGCATTCCTTCTAACAAATAATCAAAGATGAGTTGAAAGAAATCTTCTGGTGTACCTTGAATATTACCAAGCTCTTTTCCTCTTATCTCGCCGTCTTTGAAAAAGACATTTGTAATTTCTTCCTGATTCAGAATATTGGTTTTATCTAATTCGGTAATAACATATGCAAGTCTGCTTTCTACGCCTGTGATTTTTTCTTGAAGCCACCCATGAATATTGGAATGTTCAATGACATCTTCAAGCTCTCCCACCACAGGAAGCCCGTACTTGGAATAACTAGCTTCTAAAAGAAGATTGCTATTGTAACCTTTCTCCTTCGCTAATTCTGTAATCTCACCAATTAATTTTTCCTGAAGTAATATTTTATTGTATAACCAATAATGGATTTTTCCCAAAAATGCGCTCATATACACATCCTCCTATAGTAATAATATTTTATTTGTTTTTTACTTTCAAAACCATGACCTCATTATAGCGTTTCATACAAAATAAAAGTGTAGCTACAGCTACACTTTTCTAAATATATTATTGGCTTAAGGTTCTACTTCATTTACTCTGGTTTTTTTAAGGTAACTATCAAAATAAATCCAATTACGTTAGCCGCCGCGGCTATGACAAAGGAGAAAGCCGTTCCCATCGGAGCACCTTGGACTGCTCGCACCAAATAAGGACATCCAATCGAGCTGATGGCATAACCAAGCATCACCACACCATAATTCATACCAGCATTCACAATACCAAAATAATCCGCACTAATCGTAGGATACATCCCCATAAAGCCACCATAAGAAAACGCGATACATGAGACAAATACCAAAAATAAATTGCCTGTTACTACTGTAAGTAAGGTTATTGCAACCATATTAAATGCGAATAAAAACAGCAATAATTGTTTTCTTCCAATGCGATCAGATAACCATGGTGTTACCAATCTTCCTGTTGTATTTAAAACAGAAACTAGCATTACACCGATTAATGCAACCCCCGTAGTTAATCCTCTCTCTTTTCCTAAAGACATGAGCATAGGATTAATCAAGAAATATGCAGGCACAGCCAACATAAAGGTCAACGTCAAAATATAATATTGTTTTGTCTTAATCATCATAGAAGAGGTATATTGCATGCTTGTGGTCGGAATATATTTGGGTTTATAGTCTGCCTTATATCCTACTGATGGCGCTTTAATAAACCATCCACAGGTAAAACAGATTACGAATAAGATTGCCGCCACCATAATCATCGCCGTTTTAAAACCATTATTCTCAAGAACAAGATTGGCAATCGGATTCATTATTAATCCAAACAAACCGGCGGAGCATATTATTATTCCTGTTACCATTCCTCTTTTGTCTGGAAACCATTTTTGCATGGTAGCCAATAAAGTATTATAGGCACAGCCGCACCCAAATCCTGCTATACAACCATAGGTTACATTCAACAACCAAGGTTTCTCAATAGGAACATAGGCAGTAGCCAATAATCCAAGGCATAGCACAGCGCTGCCGGATAATATAATTAATCGTGCATTGTACCTTTTCTGCAAATAACCACCCGTCAGATTACCCAATGCAAACAATCCCAGTAAAATACCAAAGGGAAGATTAGCCGCTGCAGTATCAAGGTGATATTTCTTTATTGCATAGGGTTGAAAAACACTCCATACATAAGCAATTCCATAACAAAATTGTACACATGCAGCAAATATTAGGATTATGTATCGATTTGATTTTTTTAAATTCTTCATTCTCTTTTGTTCCTTTCAACAAAAAAATGCATTCCATTACATGATCCTTCATGTTGAAATGCATCTTTTAAATTATTTAATCCATAAGCTTTAACGCAATTTCCTGTCCGGTTGGTGTTGCTGCAAGTCCTCCCTGACCGGTTTCTCGTAAGGTTTTAGGCATCACTTCACCAATTTCTCTCATTGCATCAATTACTTCATCTGGAGGAATCTTACTGCGTACCCCTGCTACAGCCATATCAGCACTCGAGATTGCATTAACCGCCCCAACAACATTTCTTTTAACACAGGGTATTTCGACCAACCCTGCCACTGTATCACAAACAAGTCCAAGAAGATTTTTTAATGACATTGCCACTGCATGATTAATACACTCCGCATCGCCACCATTTAAATATGCTAATGCACCTGCTGCCATCGCACTGGCTGAGCCTATCTCGGCCTGACATCCACCTGCTGCACCAGCCAGAAAGGCACGATATGCAATGACCTCACCAATGCCGGAAGCAATGTACATTGCTTCAATCATTTTGTCTATACTGGCACCATACTGTTCTTCATAGGTTAATAATATGGCAGGTATTACCCCACAAGAGCCGGCAGTTGGAGCCGCCACAATTTTTTTCATACACGCATTGGATTCTCCCATTTTTAAGGCTTTAGCCATAACCTCACCAATGAATGGACCACTAATTAGGACTCCGTCTTTTAGTGCCTTTGATACCTTAGCTCCATCTCCCCCTACCAGTTTGCTCTCTGATTTCAGTTCCGCAATATAGGCTTGATCAGCATGCTTCATACTAAGATATAATAGTTTCATTTTATCAAGTGAGTCTTCTTTTGAAGCTAGTCTTTCATTCATATCATCTTCTAATACAATTTCCCAAAAGGCTTTTTTCTGTGTTGTACATAAATCTAGTATTTCGCTTAGGGATCTAAAACTCATTATTCTCCTCCATACTTAAGTAGGTAACTTTTACAACACCCTCAAGTTTTCTCAGCCAACCGATGGCTTCCAGTGGTACTTCCTGATCACATTCTAATATCATAACTGCATTACCGCCCCTCTTATTACGATAAAGCTGCATTGCGGCAATATTAATTGATTTATGTCCCAGCATAGAGGTGACATCTGATACATGACCAGGCTGATCTACATTGTGTACAATCAGCGTTGGATAACAGCCACAGATATTGGCCTCAAGCCCATCAATTTGATTTATAACAATTTGCCCTCCTCCAATTGAGGAGGCAACTATCTCTAATTCACCACCTTGTACTCCTTTTAACTTAAGTAATACGGAATTTGGATGAGCATTTTTTAATTCAATTCCAGAGAAGGAATATTGTACCCCTCGCTCATTCGCAATTTCCATACTATATGGAATTCTTTCATCATCCGGTTTCATACCCAAAAGTCCTGCAATTAAAGCTTTATCCGTCCCGTGACCTTTACCCGTAGCCAAAAACGAGCCATGCAAAAAGATTTCTGCTGACTTAATTTCTTCTCGTAGAAGTTGCCTGGAGGTAAAGCCTATTTTAACAGCACCAGCTGTATGTGAACTGGAGGGACCGACCATGATCGGCCCAATAATGTCAAATATATTCATGGTTGTGTCACAATCCTCTCCTAAATATGCATATCAGTATGTACACTTCATTCCTAATCAATACGATATGTAAAAATATAAACTTGCTTTTTTGCTTAGCCTAGTATAGTTGTACTAAATCATATCTATACTTATATTAATGTAAAAGAGCATATTGCTTCTATTCTGAGCCTTATATAAAAGTACAAATTGCATCCCTCATTGCTTATGTAAATTGCAAACTCGTATTCTTACATTGCCTTATGATACAAAAATTCAATATCTTTTATTGTTGTTTTTCTTGGATTTACTGTAATATTGCCACTTTTCATTGCATCCGCTGCCATCTCCGGGATTTTATCCTCAGTTACTCCAACTTCCCCTAGTCCTTCCGGTATCCCTAAATCACTAATCAATCTTCTAATCTCTCTTATTAAAGCATAAGGATCAAAATACAATATCTTTTCTCTTCCCTCTTTAATAAAATCAAAAATCATTTCATATCTTCCGTTGTCTGATAACGCATTGAACTCCAATACGGTAGGAAGTAAAATAGCGTTCGCTACTCCATGTGGGACATTAAAAAAGCCACCTAGTGGATGTGCCATCGCATGCACATTCCCTAATCTTGCCCATGCAAAAGCAAGCCCTGCAAAGGTACTAGCAAGTAGCATAGATGAAGCTGCTTCTTCATTACTACGGTCTGCAACAAATCTGCGAATATTTTTTCCAATCAACATCATCGCCTTCTCTGCCATTGCATCCGTAAATGGTGACGCTGCCTTAGAGAGGTATGCTTCAATCGCATGTACCAATGCATCCATGCCGGTAGCTGCAGCAATCGATGCCGGTAACGACATGATTAATTCGGGATCCAAAAGAGCGTAACTAGGTACTAATTCATAACTAAATACTGTCAGTTTATAATTCCTTGCTTTATCCGTAATTACTGCAAAAGCGGTTACTTCACTTCCGGTACCTGCGGTAGTAGGGATTGCAATAATTGGCGCAATTTTACCTGGCACCAAATTTGCTCCTTCATAACTTGTAATATCTCCACCATATACAGCAAGAACTCCAACTGCTTTTGCTACATCCATTGGACTTCCACCACCCAATGCAATAATTCCAGTTGCCTTACTTTCATTATAAGCAGCTAAAGTCGCATTGACTGTCTCTATTGAAGGGTTCGCTTCGATATCTAGAAATTCACGGTACTTAATTCCAGCATTATCTAATATATCCGTTACTTTCTTAACCGCTCCAACTTTCTCAAGGCCTCTGTCAGATATAATGAGTATATTACCTTGAGTTGTTTTACCCAATAAATCAGGCAGCTTATTTAGACTGCCTGCACCAAACAAAATATTCTGAGGTATCGAAAACATAAATTCTTTCATATTGATTCTCCTATCACTATGTTATAGTTTCTCAATATGCCAAATTTATTATACTACTTTGGCATATTAATTGAAATAGTGGATGCAAAAATATGCATTCAATTTCAATTTCATTTCATTCCATTCCTATCCGTTACATTCCTGATTCCTGTCTGTTCTTTCCCAATTCCTGCTTGTTCTTTCATGATTCCTGTAATTACTAAACCTACCTCCTTGATGCTCCAATTATTAAGGATTATAGGAGGGTTGTTACCTGGTGTATTGGAAATTTTCATACTGGTAAGAAATTAATCTTCCCATAGTCAAACTATACAATCATAATTTCCTTCATCTTATGCATTACTGATGGCGTAATTAATGTAAATCGTTTAAATTCATGGATAAAATGTGCCTGATCATAAAATCCCAAGCGATCATAGATTTCATGCTCTTTGTTATCTCTTACAATATCAATTGCTTGTTGTAACCTTATAATACTTGCATATTTCTTAACTGATAACCCGACATTACTTTTAAATACGCGATCAATGTAACAATGACTGTAACCTGTTGTGTTTACCAACTCGGTTACATTAATAAAGCCTGATTCTTCTTTAACCTTTTTCATAATTAATGTAGCAATAATATTAGGTTCAATTTTCACTCTCTTTTGAAAATAATTGATAAAATAATCCACGCGATCTTCCATCGTAAGCTGTTGTGATAACATTGCTATCATTTCTTTGACATCCATGAAATCTCCAAGCTTACGGCGGCTATTAATAATGGTGTTCATTTCTTTTTTAAAACATTCTGGTATACTTCCTGGATTAAATCGCAATCCAAAGCATTTTTCATAATTACCAATTCCAGATAGCTTCCCATTTAATATACATCCGCACACATAAGCTTCAATTATTTGTCCTTTCCATACAAATTCGATATCCACACATCCATCCGGTATCGATATGATGTCCTGTCCGTTTAAATTATTCAATTCATAAAACTTGTTAAACACCTGATTATTTACCATTATCTCACGATATCCAGTACCTCTTTTAATACAGAACGATTTGTGATTCATAATATTCACCCCTTAATTATAATTGTGTTCCTAATATTTGTAGTATATTGAGCGCGTTCCTATAGCTATAACAAATAAGTCCTATAATTATATAGAAAAAGGGCTGTTGCAAATCCTCTTATGAAGATTTGCAATAGCCCCATCGCTGTCGTTAATCCTGAAAGAAACGCATTTTGTGCGTTCCCTGTTTACATACAAGTTCGCATCTATATACGAATATTTGCAGTTAATCACCTTTCCTGTAAGCATATAAAAAAGTTGGCACCAACGCTCCAAGAAACGTCTTTGCCAACTTTCTTCCATAATACATTAATTATTTTAATCCGTCAAGCTTATATACGTAGGTATTCAGGTGTATAAACTTAATTATATTAAGTGTTTGACCATTGTATTTTATTTACTTTTTCTAGTCTACTCTGACCTTAATGCTTCAATCGGATCTTTCTTGGAAGCCATTTTAGCAGGAATTGACCCTCCCAATAGAGTAAGGAAAAGGCTAATAATAACCAATCCCAATGCATGTAACGGATTCAGTTGTGCTACATTAGTAAGCTCTGTCATATTGTAGAGAATTGCATTAATTGGAATGGTAAGTATATAAGCTATTATCACACCAAGTATACCGGAACACATACCAACAATAAAGGTTTCAGCATTGAATACACGGGAAATGTCCTTTTTCCTAGCCCCTAGTGCACGTAATATACCAATTTCTTTGGTTCTCTCCAGAACAGAAATCCACGTTATAATACCAATCATGATCAGTGATACTACTAGTGAAATTGCAGCAAAAGCAATTAATACAAGCGTAATCGCATCCATTATATTCTCTGATAAGTCCGTAACGATTGCAGCCAGATCAGTATATTCAATACGATCCTCTTCTGCTAGTTTTGTATTCCACTGATCCAAATACTCAGTAATTTTACTCTTTGCATCATAACTCACTGGATACAAAGCAATAGAAGACGGTATTATACTTGCCCCAAGCTCTTTTAAAACATCATCCTTCGACTGAGTTTGAGTAAAGGAGTCATATAGACCGCCCATACCACCATTCATTTGATTGCCACTAAACCCCTTTGTTACTTGATCATTTTCTGTAAGAACCTCTCCTGTTAGCACATCATAATTCGCAGTTTGCTGCGCTTTTACAATATCTGAATTCTTTGAATCATCAATAAATCTTTGAGCCAGCGTATCCGAATAAGCAATACCTGATTGTAGAGCGAAAACATTGGAATCCTTCTTCATACGAATGATACCGCTAATCTTTAAGGGGATTGAATTCTTCCCGTTATACATAGCGCTCAAATTCGAAGGGTTACCATTGGTAACAAATGTATTTCCTGATTTCTTATAAAAATCATTATTCATTATCAATTTATATTCTTGTCCAATAATTTTAGAAAAATCTATCTGTTTTTGATTAAAGTCAAATCCCAATGCTTCTAAAGCAGATGTCTCAACTCGGTTGTGTTCATCGAGAACCAATACTAAATCACTATCCTTCTCGGGAAATCTTCCAGCCAAAAGATCATAATATTGTTCCAAATAGGCAGCAATTTTTTTACCCTTTTTGCTTGGATAGGAAGTAAAATCTATATCTGCCAAATTCACTTTTGTTGCTTTACCCTTTGCAAGTTTTAGAAGATTCATATTTACTCTTCTAGAATAAGAAACTCCATCCAGCAGAGATTGGTCAATCTTATCTAGGTAATCCATATATTTTGCGGTAAGGGTATTGGTATGAAGAACTGTATTTTCATTTGAATTGTGAGAATAAATTACTTTAGTATCTGGAAATTCTACCTCTTCATCTTTCTTCGAATGCCTTCCCATTTGTGACATATCCATATTCATTGCAGTTTCATTGATTGTGATCGGAAAGTTAGATAGAGAACCAGTTTCAAAGCTATTAATTTGTTTATCAAAACCATTGGATAGAGATAAAACAATTGCAATACCTATGATTCCAATGCTAGAAGCAAAGGCAGTCAAAGCAGTCCTTCCTTTTTTGGTTAATATATTCTTACCAGATAGCTTCAAAGCAGTTAGAAAACTCATACTTGTTTTCTTTAATCTATAATCCGATTGTAACGATTGTTCATGTGGTGGATTGGTATCACTTATTACTTCGCCATCTCGAAAGCGAATAATTCTATCTGCATATTTTTCTGCTATATCAGGATTATGAGTAACCATTATTACTAGCTTATCCTTCGCTATCTCACGAATCAATTCAATGATTTGCTCACTGGTTTGTGTATCCAAGGCACCGGTTGGTTCATCTGCAAGAATAATATCCGGATTATTCGCTAACGCTCTGGCAATTGCCACTCTTTGCATCTGCCCTCCTGAGAGTTGATTTGGTTTCTTATGAATATGTTCTTTCAAACCCACACGATTTAATACTTCCTTAGCTATTTGTTTCCTCTTCTTTGAAGAAACTCCGCTCAGTGTCATTCCTATTTCAACATTATCTTGAATTCCTAAGTGTGGTATCAAGTTGTAGCTCTGAAAAACAAATCCTACACTATTATTACGGTAGGCATCCCAATCCCGTGCTTTAAACTTTTTTGTAGATGATCCATTAATGATCAAATCTCCGCTGTCGTATTGATCAAGACCTCCAATTACATTGAGAAAGGTTGTCTTACCGGAACCACTCTGTCCAAGAATTGCAACAAATTCATTTTTTCGAAAACTTAAAGACACTTTACTTAAAGCCGTCTGTGTAAATTCACCGGTAGAGTAACTTTTCATAATTTCTTTTAACTGCAGCATGTATTTTACTCCTTTGCATTATTATCATTTTAATAATTAACAAATTCACATATATTATGCGTGATATGGTTATGATGTCCATTATAAACAAATTTAGAATACGTTATTAATCCATTAACATTAATTAGAGAACCATAGCCGAAGAAACACTGTTAAGGTGTTTCTTCGGCTACTAGTTTTACTTTTGCCTAATATTTTTTTAGTAAATTTACTCCTGTGTTAATATAATCTGGACCTGTATGGTATCCATTAAGTGCTGCAATTGCTTCCGCGACACCCAAGTACCCCATTGTATAAGGATTTTGTACAACTAATGTAGTTAAGTAACCATCTTTAAACAATTGATAATTTTTTTTTGTTTTGTCAAAACCAATCCCAACAATCTTACTCTTTGTGTTTTTTATTGCATTGCCTACCCCTTCTGTTGAACCTTCATTGGTACCAAACAAACCTACCAAATTTTTATTCTCTGTAATTAATTGTTCCGCTGCAAGTTGGGAAGCCATAGGGTCTCCATTTTTATAAATCGAATCAAGTATTTTAAATTTACCATCCTTTTCAATTACCTCGCGAAATCCTCTTTCCCGCGCCATAGTGATATCATAGTCTGTGGTCACTCCAATGATTCCGATTTCTCCTGATTGAATTCCTTGTCCCTTCAATTCTTCAAGCATACTTGTACCTGCAATCTGTCCTGCTGCCAAGTTATTGGTGGCCAAGGTTGTTACCGCCTCTTCATATGCTGGTGAATCCACATATACAAATTCAACTCCTCTAGCTTTGGCATCCTCAATTGCCCCTGATATTTTTCTCGGATCATTAACTGCGATTAGTATTGCATCTGCCCCATTATCAACAGCTTTTCTTAATACTTCTATCTGTTGCTCTGAGTTTCTTTCTGCTGGCGCATCCCATACATAATCCACACCAGCCAAACGCGCCATATCTGAAGCCCCTTTATTAATATCTTCCCAATACTCATACTCCTTATCTGTAGTTATCAAATATATTTTAAATTTATGTTTTAAAGGAGATGATGCAGAGATAGTATTTTTATCTATTTTTTCATACCAAAATACAAAGCATACGAATGCAATGGTAATAATAACAATATTAAAAATAACTCTCTTTATTTTCATACCATTCCTCCAGATTGCCGTTTGGGGTCATCCACCTAACATCATAACAATACTATCTAACTAGTATTTATTCGAATTTCTTATCTAATATACTTATAATATATTCTTGCTTTCATTTAAAAAAGTACATAATAATAGGGTATTCCGTAGTTACAATAACAGAATACCCTTAATCATCCAATAACTTACTGACACATACGCCTAATACTATCTTGTACAACAGAAACCATTTCAGATTCTGCTCCAAGGCTAAAATTGAAAATTATTCCTTGGCCTCCACCCGCACCAATTGCTGATACATATATTTCATCCCCATTGCTTACTACTGTAAGACTTAAGCTTGCTCTACTACTATTGCGCATAAAATACTTATCATATACGCGGACAGCTATTTTTGTATCGCTAATTATATAATTACATTCATCCACCAGGTTCATTGAAATCCCACTGTTTCTAATATCTTCATCCAATTGAGTAAGAATTACATCAAAGTTCCCAATTATCTTCTCTTCATATTTAGCTATATAAACCCCTCCATTCTATCACTAAATCAGTCTCTGTCTATCTCTATCTCATATTTCTATTTCTCTTTCTATTTCTTATTCTTGATTATCTTTTATTGTGATTTTTCTGATAATTCCAATGGTCAATACACATTTGATTTATATCTCTGCTTGCACTCCAGTTAAGGACTTCTTTCGCTTTTTTAGCATCAGCATAACAGATTGCAATATCTCCTGGACGACGATCTACAATTTTATAAGGTATCTCCTTGCCGCAAGCCTTACCAAACGCAGTAAGCATCTCCAATACACTATAACCATTGCCGGTACCTAAGTTAATTTTATGTACACCTTTATTATTCACTATATATTCCAACGCGGATAAATGTCCTTCTACCAGATCCATCACATGTATGTAATCTCTAACCCCTGTACCATCCTTTGTTACATAATCTCCTCCGAATACTTTTAGATATTCAAGCTCTCCCGTTGCAACCTTTGCAATATAAGGAACTAAATTATTAGGAATTCCATTCGGGGTCTCTCCAATTAAACCGGATGGATGCGCACCAACTGGATTAAAATATCTTAGGTTGGTTATTGCCCATTCAGAATCTGATTTAGAGACATCTTCAAGAATTTCTTCTATCTGGCGTTTTGTCGCTCCATATGGATTTGTTGTTGCTCTCTTAAATTTTTCCTTCATTGGTGATATCGTATCCCCATATACCGTTGCAGAGGAAGAGAATACCAACTTCTTGCATCCTACCTCTTGCATGCATTGTAATAGATTCAGTGTACCAATTAGATTGTTACGATAATACAGCAATGGCTTTTCAACCGATTCCCCTACCGCTTTTAAGCCTGCAAAATGGATAACGGCATCAATTTGATGCTTATTAAAAACCTCTTTCAACTCGCTTTCATTACATACGTCGACCTGATAAAAGATTGGAGCAATACCGGTGATTTCTTTAATTTTATCCAAGGTTTCAATACTTGAATTCGACAGATTGTCAACAATAATTACTTGAAATCCTGCTTCTTGAAGCACTACTACTGTATGGCTTCCAATATACCCGGTTCCTCCTGTAACTAAAATATTCATGCTAATGTCTCCTTTTTCTTCCGTTTTAAAGTTCGCTCATATTATGTTGCTTCCTAACTATATAGTCGAGCAACTTTCTTCATAATAACGCAAGTGGAAAAATTTTTCAATTACCTTTTTATTAGAATTTCATTAACATTATATTTTTTTAACTATATAAAACATCTTCTTATTAAAGACCTTATAGGTTTTTCAAATCAAATAGATTTTCATCAATAAAAGTAAAAAACACTGTTAAATCAGATGTTAAATTTTTATAGAACCACTTCTCTTTTTGCTATACGCGGTTCATAAGAAAGGTTTTACAAAACACTTCTTATCCATTATAATAAAAATCATCCTAATTATACTTTTATGATGATTTGTCCTTTCCAAGAATCGAATGAGAAGAAAAGAAAAGGAGAAACCTATGCAAAAATTACTTGACGGCATTGTAAAATTTAAACGTAACGATTTTGAAGCACATAAAGATCTTTTTCATGAATTAAAGGAAGCACAGAAGCCTCATACACTTTTTATTACCTGTTGCGATTCCCGTATTGATCCTAATCGGATTACCGGAACGCTCCCTGGCGAGATGTTTATCATTCGCAACATTGCTAATATTGTTCCACCTTACCGTGTTACAGACGAATATGTTGCAACTACCTCTGCTATCGAATATGCAGTGCTTGCACTTGAAGTGGACAATATCATTGTATGCGGCCACTCTAACTGCGGTGGTTGTGCTGCTGCCTTAAATCCTAGTGATAAATTAAAAGAGCTACCTAATACCCGCAAATGGCTTGAACTTGCACGACCGGTTCGTGAACGAGTACTTACTGAACTAAGTGATGAATGTGAAGAAGCAAGGGATTGGATGATGGAACAAGCTAATGTTATTGAGCAATTAAAACATCTGATGACCTTCCCTTTTATACAAAATAAAGTGTTGGCCGGCACATTAACGGTAGGTGGTTGGTATTACATTATTGAAACCGGTGAAATCTATATCTATGATAAAGAATCCAGTGAATTTCACTTAGCCAATGCCTAGTTAATTCTATCCCCTCTTTTCCATATCACGGATGTAAAAAGCAACCTGATATGGAAAGATATCTTCTGCATCCTTTAATTCACATCCTATAAGACGCTTGATATTCTGAATTCGGTAATTCACTGTATTACGATGTGTAAAGGTATCTGCTGCCACTCGAATCAGACTTCGATCATTCTGTATATAACTACGAAGAGTTTCAACATAGGAACTATTATGTTCTTGATCATATCTTTCTACAACTCCTAATATCTCTTCTGCATAGCTCGACAGAATTTCACCATCTTCAATAGAAAAAAGTATTTTATAGAAACCCATATCTTCAAATCTGACCACTGCCTTTCCTGTGACCATTGCCATCTTCATGGCAGTTTTAGCTCTTTTATATCCAATCGTTAGATTATCTATGCCCTGTACTCTTGGGCCGATACCAAAAAAGAAATGATTTTTTTTTGCAAAATAAGTAAAGCTTTGCATAATTAAATCTGGTAGTTCCAGAAGATATTTATCCGGCATATTATTAAGAACCAAAGTAAGAGTATCCTCCATGCGAATCAAACCATAGGATATATTAATTTTCTTATTACCTTTCCAAAGACCGAATAAATTCTCAAGTTTGAATACAGCGTGATTAAAGTTAACCTCTTCTTCTATCAACTTTTTCACATTAAGATGAAACATCTGAAAAGAGCCTCTCATATCATATCTTTGTTCCAATATCAGTTTAAACTCTTCTACATTCCCATGCCCTTGCATAATCTCGCGAAATGCTTTGCTGATTTTTTTCTCATATTGCTTTTGATCTATAATTCTAGTACAAAAATCCTGTATCAAATTAGTGATAGCGATTTCCCATGGCATCTCCAGTAATGGAAATCGATTATCATTACACCAATTAATTACTTCAACCGGTATTTCTTTCAGATACATTCCTGTATTAATAATGATACCGGCACATTCATCCTTTGCCATCTCCTTCACCAAATTCAGCAACCAATTAGGCTGGTTTACTTTCATGCCAGTTGTGATTGCGAGTTCTTCACCATGAAATCTAGTTACTATATTTTCATCTTCGAGCATATGAACCCAGCTAACTACAGTATCCATGCCCGCTTGTCCAGCCACAATTTTTAATCGAAATCTCTCTTTTGTCTCCTCATAAAGTTCCCAAAAACGAACAGCCATACTTTCCCTCTTTCTTTTCCTAAGTTTTGTTCCGTTCTTATAATATGTATCCATAGCACAAATTATTTTATTATTTTTAGATTATCAGATTATATACAGATAGTCAATTTGTGATTATAATAAAGTCATAACAAAGATATTTCAAGACAATTATAACATTAATTACCATTAAGGAGGAATTCATATATGTATATTGACAGCACAAATATTTACTTCAATGTAAATGCACACAATTCCAAATTCTCGTTTAATTGCGATGCCTCCGAAAAATATTATAATTGCGAGAAGCTCTACTTCCATACTTCTTTAAAACAGAAGATAAAAACATTCTTTGGAAAGAGATTCAAATAATAATAGCCAACTTCATAAATTTCTATAGAAAATGCATATACAAGAAAAGATAACCGGTAACCTGTGGTGGGGATACCGGTTATTTTATTTTATAATTTTCAACTATCAAACTTTTTTAATTGACAAAAAAGAGCCGAAGGAAATTTTTATTATAAAAATTTCCTTCGGCTCTTTGACTTATAATTTTCTAAGAACCTTTATTCTGCAGAAGATTTGGATTTAGTATAAACATCAAATGCTACTGCTCCCAAAAGTACTAATCCTTTAATCGCTTGTTGCCAGTCAATACCTACACCCATAATGGACATACCATTATTTAAAACACCCATGAATAATGCGCCTATAATTGCACCCATGATTTTACCGATACCGCCAGAAGCTGATGCACCACCGATAAAACATGCTGCTATTGCATCCAATTCAAAGTTAGTTCCTGCTTTCGGTGTTGCTGCATTCAAACGTCCTGCTACTACCAGACCCGCAAAAGCTGCAAGAACTCCCATATTTACAAATACGAAGAATTTTACTTTTTTAATCTTAATACCGGATAGTCTAGCAGCTTTTTCATTTCCACCAAGTGCATAGATATGACGACCCAAGATTGTTTTCTGTGTAATGAATGTATAGATGGCTACTAAACATGCAATTAATATCAAAATAATAGGAACACCCTTATAAGCAGCCAAATTATATGTGAGTAAGTTAATTGCTATCACAATAATAGCGATTTTAGCTATAGTAAGGCCCATTGGTAATAATTCAAAGTTATATTTCTTCTTATTTTTAAGACTTTTGAGTTCAAAGTATATGAACACTAAAGATAAAACAATACCAATAACGATGGTAATCATATTTAATCCGCCGATATTTAATACATTAGGAAGAAATCCATTGGCAATCATCTGAAAAGACTTATCAAAAGGTGCAAGTGTCTGTCCCTTTAATAACACCATAGTCAACCCTCTAAATACTAACATACCTGCAAGAGTCACAATGAATGCTGGCATACGTACATATGCAATCCAAAATCCCTGCCACGCCCCAACAAGCGCTCCAATTAACAAGCAAAAAGGTATCGCAATAATTACAGGCATTTTAAAGGTCACCATAAATACTGCAGAAATTGCACCGATAAAAGCAGCTACTGATCCAACGGAAAGATCAACATTACCTGTTAAAATTACCAAAAGCATACCAACAGCTAAAATCAAAACATAACTGTTTTGGAGAATAATATTAGTTACATTCAAAGGCATAAATAAAACTCCGCCTGTCAAAATCTGAAATAGAAACATGATTACTATAAGTGCAAGAACCATGGCATATTCACGGATATTATTTTTAAGAATTGATTTTATATTACTTAAAGTCATTACTTTACCTCCTTGTTATGACGCATGATGCATCTCATGATACTCTCTTGCGAAGCTTCCTTACGAGATAACTCACCAGCAATCTCACCTTCATTTACAACATAAATTCGATCACACATACCTAATAATTCTGGCATTTCGGATGAAATAATTATTATAGATTTTCCTTCATTCGCTAATTGATTAATAATTGTATATATTTCATATTTTGCACCAACATCAATACCTCGCGTTGGTTCATCTAGAATTAAGATGTCCGGATTAGTAAAAATCCATTTACTCAAAACAACTTTTTGTTGATTTCCACCACTTAAATTACCTGTTTTGTGCAATATACTTGAAGATTTAATATTAAACTTCTTACGGAAATCTTCTGAAACCAGAATCTCTTCATGGGGGTTAATAATATCATTTTTACTCAACTTCTTTAAGTTAGAAAGCGTAATATTATTCTTAATCGTATCAATCAATACCAAACCATAGTTCTTCCTGTCCTCTGTTACATAAGCAATACCGTTTTCAATTGCTTTATTAACAGTATCGAGATGAACCTCTTTACCATTTATCTTTAAGCTGCCGGAGATTTTTTGACCATAGGATTTTCCGAAAATACTCATTGCTAACTCAGTACGCCCTGCACCCATTAGACCTGCAAAACCAACGATTTCGCCTCGCTTAACATTCAAATTCACACGATTAATAACAACTCTGTCTTCTACCTGAGGATGATGAACTGTCCAATCCTTCACCTCCATAACAACTTCGCCTATATTAGGATCTCTGTGAGGGTAGCGGTTTTCAATATCACGACCAACCATTCCCTTAATAATAATATCTTCTGTTATACTGTCCTTACCTTTTGTTAAAGTCTGTATCGTCTTACCATCACGAATTATGGTGATTTCATCAGCAATTTTATTAACTTCATTTAGTTTGTGGGATATAATAATCGAAGTCACTCCTTGCTCCTTCAATTCCAATAATAAATCTAATAAATTTTCGCTATCATCATCATTAAGTGCAGCAGTTGGCTCGTCAAGAATTAAAAGTTTTACATCCTTAGCTAAAGCCCTTGTGATTTCTACGAGCTGCTGTTTACCTACGCCAATATTACTAATAAGAGTATTGGGATTTTCTGTCAACCTAACCTTTTCCAATAGACCCTTCGTATAGTGAATTGTTTTATCCCAATCAATTACACCTGCATTCGCTTGTTCATTACCAAGAAACACATTCTCAGCAATTGAAAGATAAGGTATAAGGGCAAGTTCTTGATGAATAATTACAATTCCCTTCTTTTCACTATCCTTAATCGTCTTAAAGTTACATTCTTCATTATCAAAGATAATGTCGCCTGAATATGTACCATGCGGATAAACTCCGCTTAATACATTCATTAAGGTAGATTTACCAGCTCCATTTTCTCCAACCAAAGCATGAATTTGTCCTTTTTTCACTTTAAGATTTACATTATCCAATGCTTTTAAACTGGAAAATGCCTTTGTTATTCCATTCATTTCTAAAATAAAATCAGACATTTTTTTAACTCCTTACCACAAGATAGTATGAAAGGTTGCAGAAATCTCAGAAAGTACTACTATTTCTGCAACCTAACCATACAGGATTATTTGTTTACATTAAAGAAGTGGAATACTTCTAATATTATTTACTGTACATCTGATTCTTTATAATAGCCTGAGTCAATTAAGATAGCCTTGTAATTTGACTTATCAACCGGAACTGGATCACAAAGATAGGAAGGAACAATCTTTTTACCATTGTTATATGTCTTTGTATTATTAACTTCTGGTTCAGTTCCTTTGAAAGCTGCGTCGACCATATTAACACACTTTTCAGCTAAAACTCTTGTATCTTTGAATATTGTGGAGTACTGCTCTCCTGCAATGATTGATTTAACTGAAGGAACTTCAGCATCCTGTCCTGATACAATTGGCATCTTCATATCTGCAGAACCATAACCAATACTCTTTAAGGAGGAAATAACACCTATGGAGATACCATCATATGGAGATAATACTGCATCTACTTTTGCACTTGTATAATTTGCACTTAAAATATTGTCCATTCTTGCTTGAGCTGTGGCACCATCCCAACGAAGTGTGGATACCTTATCCATACCTGTCTGACCACTCTTAACAACTAATTTACCGTTATCGATAAATGGTTTGAGAACTGACATAGCACCATCATAGAAGAAATATGCATTATTATCATCTGGTGAACCACCGAATAATTCGATATTGAAAGGACCAGCCTGGTTTTCAAGGTCAAGACCCTTTACAATAGAATTTGCTTGCAACACACCAACTTTGAAATTATCAAAGGTTGCATAATAGGATACATTCTCTGTGTTTTTGATTAATCTGTCATAAGCTATAACCTTAATCTTTGCTTCAGCAGCTTTTTGTAACACATCTGTTAATGCTTCTCCATCAATTGACGCAATTACAAGAACCTTACATCCCTTAGAAATCATATTCTCAATCTGTGCAACTTGGTTATCAACATTATCTTCTCCATACTGAAGATCAACTGTGTAACCCTTACTTTCAAGTTGTTTTTTCATGTTGTCACCATCTTGAATCCATCGTTGAGATGACTTTGTAGGCATTGCTACACCTACTAATTTGTCATTGTTCGCTTTTGCACAACCTGTGAACGAGAATACAAGTACGCCCACCAATACTATTGCTATCCACTTTCCAAACTTCATAAATACTCTCTCCTTATTGAAATATAGTTTTTTCTACAGAAATCTTAAAACTAACAATTCAAACAATGTTTGCATTCGTTTATGTTCGTTTGCTTACGTTTCTGTGATTGAATAATATCATGTCCATTGTATATTGTCAATATATTTACTAATAAAATTATATATTTTTAAATCATATTATACACAATAACTAACATAGCATAAATTTTAACAAAAATGATGCAATTTTTGTGAAGTTCGATTGCTTTCGTTTCTTTACGTATTCTGTTTATTGCTTTTTATTATTGATTAGTATATAATAAAGCCAAACTATAAGCATCAATATATACAATAATACCAAGAGATTATCCGTAAGATATTCTTAAAAGAAGGAAGTGTTATTAATGTTTGCAATTGAGCGAATACGCATCATCAAAAATTACATAATTAATAACCAACAAGCAGAAGTCAGCACATTAAGCACAATGCTTAATGTATCAGAAGTCACCATTCGTAGAGATCTTGAAAAACTTGAAGAGGAAGGATTTCTTACTAGAACACATGGTGGAGCTGTGTTGAACACAGGAGAAGAGGAACCGATTGTTATTGCTGATGGGTATAATCCCGCTGATTATCAAGAGATTGCAGATATTGCAGTTCAGTTAATTAAGGACGGAGACATCATTATGCTAACGAACGGAATAATCAATCTCCATATTGCTAAAAGGTTGGGTAATAAGAATAATATAACCATTTTGACGAATGATATTACGATTGCTACTGAATTATCGCCTAACAAATCTGTCAAAGTGGTTTTATTAGGTGGCGATGTTGATTCTCGATACAATGCAGTATTCGGGACTCTTACCACCAATAATTTAAAAAAATTTTTTGTTTCGAAATTGTTTATTGAAATTGACGGCATAACTTCAGACTTGGATTTAACTGTTTCAAGCATTGATATGGCATCCCTAATTCAAGAGGCTGGCTATAATGCAAGTCACAAAATTTTATTAATGACCGCTGATGCATTTGAAAAAAATTCTTTTTACCGTGTTGGTAAAGCACAACAAATAGCCGATCGTATTATAACCAACTCACGAATTAAAGATATTTATAAGGACAATATATTCAATAATAGCATTCAGCTTTTTACATCAATCGACGCTTTTGAGGGTAATGTTTAGAATTACTACTTACTTCCCTCATATAGAAGCCTTTAATCAAACCAATGGAGGTTTCACCATGAATGTACCAGCATTACTGCTTAAGGACGTCAACAAATACATGAGTGAAGATTTTTCGTTAAAAAGTATTAACCTAGATTTATTCTATGGGGAGGTTCACGCCCTAATAGGTGAAAACGGTTCCGGAAAATCAATGATTATTAACATAATTAATGGAATTTTTAAAAAGGATAGTGGTTATATCTATGTAGATGGTATAGAAATTGCTCCAAGTTCTGTGTACGAAGCAAAAAAACTTGGTATTCATTCCCTTCTCCAAGATGTGGCTTTATATCCCAATCTTTCTATTGCCGAAAATGTCTATGCCGACAAAATGCCTTATAAGAATGAGTCCCTTCATTGGATTGATTTTAATCAATTAATTTGTAATTGCAAGAAATTATTTGAGGATCTTAATATTGATCTTAATCCAGAAGCCCCACTTAGTAATTTAGGTTTTGCTCAACTTCATTTAATAGAATTGATTAAAGCATATATTTCCGAGGGAAGAATTATTATTTTTGATGAACCAACAGCGTCCTTTACAGCTGTTGAAAAGGCAATCCTCTATCGTGTATTAAATGAACTCAAACTCAAAAACAAGGCAATAATATACATAACACATTCCTTAGATGAGATTGAGAAAATAGCAGACAGAGTAACTATCATGCATCAAGGCAAGATTATTGGCACAAGAAATGTGAAAGACACCACCACAGAAGAAATTATTAAATTAATGGTTACAGAAGAGGTTAGCAAACGATACCCTAAACTAGAAATTATACCAGGCAAAACTATTTTATCAGTCAAAAACCTTTCCTTTGAACCAGTTCTATCCGACGTAAACTTCGATTTAAGAAAAGGTGAAATCTTAGGTATTACTGGTCTGGCCGGTTCTGGACGCTCAATGTTAGCAAAATCTATCTTTGGTGTTCACAAGCCTAGTACAGGAAGCATTATTGTAAATGGTAAACCGGTAACCATTCGAGAACCTTATGATGCTATTAACGCCGGAATTGCGTTACTACCCGAAGATCGAATTAACAATTCCGTCTTTAGTTGCCTCAATCTGCAAAATAACTTATCAATTGCTTCACTAAGAAGATTTGTTCATCATATGATTATTGATTCCTATATTCTCTCGGATGTTTCTAATTCTTATATTGAAAAGTTAAGCATTAAACCCGGCAAAGCTTATGATATTGTGAAAGCCTACAGCGGTGGAAATCAACAAAAAATGGCCGTGGGCAGATGGATGATGAGTCATTTAAAAATATATATCATGGACGAACCAACACGAGGAGTAGATATTGCCTCCAAAACCGACATTTATAATTGTATGGTTGATATGGTGAGGAAGGGTGCTTCTATCATCTTTATATCATCCGATATTGATGAAATATTGGGAATGTGTGACAGAATCCTCGTTATGAACTCCGGGAATCTAGTATGTGATATTCCAAGAGTGCAAGCCACCAAGGAATTAATTTTAAAATACGCAACTAAGTAGTACCAACATCATACCTATTAAACATTATTTTCACTGATCAGAATTGGCTTTTGTAAAACAAACCATTAATAAGGAACTAACATTTTTCCTATTATTAGAGTTTATATTTTACGAAAGCCAATTTTGATTTATCATCGTATTTGGGCGCAAATTAAAAGATATCAATAAACGCCAAATTGACGTTCATTGATACCTTTGAAAAAGGATACGAGGAAGATAGATGATAGCGTTTTTAGTTTTTTACCTATTTCTCTTTAACTCCGACTAATCCTGGTAATTATTTATTTTAGATTATCTACTGCTGCTCTTTCTATGGATAACCCTTGCTTATAACGTTTCATAAAGATCTCAAAGCCAGCCACATCCTTAGAATTAGGGGATATCTTTGTGCTTGATTCACCCGAAAACACTTTATTACTGAGGTACTCTTCCAAAGTTTCATTCTCTGCTTTGTTAACCATGAAGGATGCTAACAGCGCAATACCCCAAGCTCCACCCTCACTTGCAGTTTCCATAACGGAAACTGGTACATTAAGTGCCGCTGCCATAATCTTTTGTCCAACACCTTTGGTTTTGAACAAGCCGCCGTGACCCAAAATCTCGTCCAGTTTGACTTTTTCTTCTTTCAACAAGATATCCAAGCCAATTTTCAAAGCACCTAAAGCAGTATATAAATGTACACGCATGAAATTAGCAAGTGTGAACTTGCTGTCTGACGAGCGTACAAACAGTGGACGTCCCTCTTCAAAATGAGTCATATGTTCACCGGACAGATATCCATAAGCCAATAGTCCACCACCATCCGCATCACCCTTAAGTGCTACATTATATAACGTTCCATAAAGCTTGTTCATATCAACTTCCATACCCATTGCTTTTGAAAATTCACCAAATAATCCAACCCAAGCATTTAAATCCGAGGAACAGTTATTGGAATGTGCCATACCAACAAGACTTCCGGTAGGCGTGGTTACAAGATCTATCTCCTCATAAACCTTAGATAATTCTTGTTCAAGTACAATCATTGCAAATACTGAAGTTCCCGCAGATACATTACCAGTTCGCTTTGCTACACTATTCGTAGCTACCATTCCTGTTCCAGCATCTCCTTCAGGTGGACATAGTGGAATTCCAGGTTTTAATTCACCGGTGATATCCAAAAGCTTTGCGCCTTCCAGTGTTAATACGCCAGCGCTTTCACCTGCGGTTAAGACAGTTGGTAAAACATCCTCTAATTTCCATGGAAGTTTTTCCTCTTCAATCAATTCATTAAATTGATTAATCATATGTTGGTTAAATTTCTTTGTATTCAGATCAATCGGGAACACTCCAGAAGCTTCACCTACACCTAATACCTTCTGTCCAGTTAATTTCCAGTGGATATATCCTGCAAGAGTTGTCTGAAATGCAATCTTGCTAATATGTTTTTCTTTATTTAAAATTGCTTGATAAAGATGTGCAATACTCCATCTCTGTGGGATATGATATTGCAGTATTTTAGTCAACTCATCAGAAGCAACCTCGGTAATATTATTACGCCAAGTTCTAAACGGCACCAAAAGAATCCCTTCTTTATCAAAAACCATGTAGCCATGCATCATAGCACTAAAGCCAATCGCTCCGACGGTTTGAAGTGTCACATCATATTGCTGTTTCACATCGCTTGCTAACTTTTGATAACTATCCTGTAACCCTTTCCAAATATCCTCCAGGCTATAGGTCCAAATATTATCTACTAAGCTATTCTCCCAGTCATGACTACCAGATGCAATTGGTACATTATCCTCATCAATCAGAACAGCTTTAATTCGCGTGGAGCCAAGTTCAATACCAAGATAAGTTTTAGCATTAAGAATGGCGCTTTTAACATCGCGCTTTGTTAAACTCATGAATTTATCCTCCATTTAATCAAGGTTAGTTATATTTTAATCTGTAAGACTGTTAATCCTGTCCATAATATGCATTACTACCGTGTTTACGCAGATAATGTTTATCCGCAATAACCTGAGGAGCCGGTTTTACTTGGTTATTAATCAATTCAGAATAACAAGCCATCTTAGCAACTTCCTCTAAAACAACAGCATTATGAACCGCATCAAAAGCATCCTTACCCCAGGTAAATGGTCCATGATTACAGCAAAGAATACCTGGCATACTTAAAGGAGCAGTTTTTTCCTTGGTTAAAGTTTCAATTATCACCAATCCAGTATTCTTCTCGTATTCACCGTTTATCTCTTGCTCCGACAGGCTTCTTGCACAAGGGATTGCTCCATAAAAATAATCCGCATGTGTTGTTCCATATAGCGGTATACTTCTTCCTGCTTGAGCCCATGAGGTTGCCCATGTTGAGTGGGTATGAACAACACCACCCAGCTCCGGATATTGTTTATACAACTCAATATGCGTTGCTGTGTCTGATGATGGTTTGTATCTTCCCTCAATTCGATTGCCTTCGAGGTCCATTACAACCATATCCTCCGCTCTCATACTTTCGTAATCCACACCGCTTGGTTTAATTACTAGATATCCGCTCTCACGGTCAATACCACTTACATTACCCCAAGTATAGGTAATTAGCCCTCGTTTGGGAAGTTCCATATTCGCCTGATACACGATTTCTTTTAATTGTTCTAGCATAAGTATCCTTTCATTACGCAAATCCAAATTTATTCAAAATAGTCCTATTTAAATGCAAGAGAGTTCCATCTCAACTCATTCTTAAAGTTTCTAATAGTTGTATCTTTGTCTATCAGAACTGATTCAATTCCCATTGCTGCTGCCCAATCGCACATCTGCTCTGAATTCAAGTCATAAGAGAATGCTGTATGATGTGCTCCACCTGCCAATATCCAAGCTTCAGCACCAATCGCAAGATCAGGCTCTGGACGCCAGAAAGCAGAAGCAACCGGAAGTTTAGGCATCGGAATATCCTGTGGCAGACATTCTACATCATTGACCAACAGGCGGAAACGGTTACCCAAATCAACCAAGGAGGTAGCCACACCCTTACCAGCTTTTGATGTAAATACAAGCCTAGCAGGATCTTCTCTATTACCCATACTTAATGGTGATACTTTTATACCAACCTTACAATCAGCGATTGTTGGACATACCTCAAGCATATGTGCTTGCAATATACCTTCTTTACCAGGTGCCAAATGATAGGTATAGTCTTCCATAAATGAAGTTCCTTTTGCATTTTTTACACCTTGGGTCATAAGTTTCATTAAACGAACCATAGCAGCCGTCTTCCAATCTCCTTCGCCACCAAAGCCATATCCTTTTTCCATTAATCTTTGAATAGCAAGACCTGGAAGCTGATTTAATCCAGAGAGTACTTCAAAATTAGTAACAATAGCGTGATAATCCTTTTCCTCAAGGAATTTCTCAAAACCAATTTCAATTCCTGCCTGAACAGCAACGTGATTTCTGAATTCTTTCGGATCTCTTCCTTCAAGAAGGATATCATATTTTGTATAATACTCATCTACCAATGCATTGATATCACCCTGTGATACCTGTTGAACATACTCTGCAATATCTGTAATATTATAAGCATCAATTTCCCAACCAAATTTAATATGTGCTTCTACCTTATCTCCTTCAGTAACAGCAACATTACGCATATTATCTCCAACGCGAAGTACACGAATATGGCTGCTCTCAATAATACCAATTGCAGTAAGCATCCAGTTAGCAATACGTTCCTGTACCGTCATGTCATCCCAAAAGCCGACAACAACCTTACGTTCAATACCCATACGGCTTACAATATGTCCAAATTCTCTATCACCGTGTGCAGACTGATTTGTATTCATGAAATCCATATCAATGGTGTCATATGGAATATCTCTATTGAATTGGGTGTGTAAGTGAAGTAGTGGTTTTCTATACTCCTGCAAACCAAGAATCCAAGATTTTGCTGGAGAGAACGTATGCATCCAAGTGATTACACCTGCACAATTTTCATCTGCATTCGCTTCATTAAACAATTGTCTAATCGATGCATTACTAATAAGTGTTGGCTTCCAAACAACCTCGAAAGGTAAAAGCCCAGATTTATTTAAACCGTCTACCATAATTTGTGAATGCTCAGCAACTACCTTTAAACATTCATCTCCGTAAAGTGATTGTGAACCAGTTGCAAACCAAAATTGATATTTCTTATTTGATAACATAGAATAATACCTCCTATAATCTAATTACAAATATATGTTTACCTTATAGAAGTATTTTATTGCATACCTAGGAAATCAACAATTGCGCCTTCCTACTATTCGTCCCAAAAAGTTACCTATTCCTACTACTAAACAATCTGATTAGGGTCGCTTTTCGTTTAATTTGCTCATCTTTTCCTCAACTTAGCCGGGGTAACACCGTATTTATCCACAAAAATTTTATAGAAATACCCCTTGTTTTGATACCCAACCTGATCGGCCACTTCATCTATGGTAAGTTTTGTCGACTTAAGCAAACGATGTGCCTTTTTAAGTCTTATATCCTGAACATATTCGAGATAAGTAACACCTAGTTTGTCCTTAAGTATTCGATTATAATAATTTTCATTAAAATGGAACTTTGCGACTAACTCTTTCACGGTTATGGATGCGTAATTTTCTTCAATAAAGCCCGTTATCTCCTCATAAATCAACCAATTCATCTTCTTACGTTGCTCATTGGAAAGACTAAAGTCATACATTGTGCTTAAACAATGAAGAATTCTAATGATAAGCCCTTTGCAAATATATTTTGTTGCAGTATCGTTACAATCCAATTCTTTCAGTAGTAAAAGCAACAGCTGTTCCAGATTCTTATCGTCTAAATTCTTAGGTTTAAAATGTAGGTATTGGCGAGTATCCTTTTGCTTCATCAAAGCCATTCGTAAAAAATTAAGTAACTTTTCTTCTCCTATATTCTCAACCATAACCTGGTCAAAGATATCATTTGCTAAACCGATAAATAGGATGATACTATTTTGATTTTGCAAATAATCCTGATGAGGACAATTCTTATCGATTAGGCATACCTCTCCTTTTTTAAATAAAATATCCTTACCCATAATTCTCTGTTTAAATTCGCCCTCCACAATATAAGCAAATTCAATATAATCATGCGTATGATATTGTGTTTTTTCACCCGGTGTAAAATTGCATCGATAGGTAAAGGATTGCAAATAAGGTTTTATTGTTGCATGAATTCTTCCTTCTTCTTTGATATTCCAACATAACACAAAGATACCTTCCTCTCCAGTTAAGGGAAAGGTCTTCACATCAACCCGGTCAACGGAATATTCCGGCCTCATAATTCGATGACCTAAATCTGTATTACCAGATAAGGTCTCTACCGAATGTTTCAAAATATCAAGACAATAGTTAATCAATTTCATGCTTTTTCCCCTTAATTATAGGTTAGGTGTATTAATTATACTCAAATTTATCTTAACTCTAGTTAACTTAGCAACCTTAGGCCTCACTAGTGTCCTAATGTTGCAATTCCAAGTACATAGGATGTACTATTTTTATTTTACCATAAAACAACAGATAATCTCAATATTAAAGCATGTAAATAATGTTTCTCTCCGTTCTTCTCCCTATGTAGTAATATTACAAACAGGGTTATCTCAATACTCAAACCAATTAAATGGATTTAGCCCTCTAGCCAATATCCCACCTGCTAAGTTTGATCGTATTAAAATAACCCCTCGTATAGAATTATTAAAAAAGCTTGTAGTCAAATAGGATCCAAATCATCCCCCTATTTTCATAAGTTCAATCACCAATCCAAAAATATAAAAGTCCTTTTTCACCCGTTGGTAATTCCACGTAAAAGAAATTTAAGGTTCTTTCATACGGATATAAAATGTCAATCAACTTAAGCTGAACTGGGTCATATTCTTTTATATTATCCCAACTTATATTGTCAGCGTTTGGTTTTTTATTGCACGGAACAAAAAATGCTTGCCCTCCCTGGTAATTATAATTTTTCCCTATATATTTCTTTGTATCATTTGGATAGTATACCAAAGTATAATGTTCTATTTCATACCAGGCTGAACAAAAATATGGTTTAAAGTATCTTGTCAAGTCAAAACTTGAAATTAATTTTCCTTGTTGGTTTATCCACGCACCTGCATCAATAGTGCCTAATTTATATATTTTTTTTCCAGTATAACGAAACAAATGGTAACACTCATCCGCACTCGGTCCTGCATCAAAGCAAGCAATTTCGAAATACTTATCCTTTTTATCTAAATCAACAATTTGTACGGCACCTGGACTATCCATATAAAAAGTAATTTTTTCTCCATTTACCTCAAGATAAGGATTCATGACCTCATCCTTAATTTTCAAATCAATTTTTATTGCATCAAGCTTGCCATCCTGATTTAAATCATAATTTCCTTCTACTGTAGAATCGACAGTTTTAAACTTGTAATCTAAAAAGCAATCTACAAGTTTTTTATAAGTTGTTATATCACCCACTGTTTTCTTAGTGTTATCTGGGGTGGAGGGAACTTTAGTTGGAGTATTTATTGGAGCATTTGTCGGAGCCACTGTGGGACTAGTGGTAGGGATCAATGTTGGAACGGAAGTTGGGGTTATTTTTATCGAAGGTGCTGTAGTAGAAAATGGCGATGACGAGACCACATTTTTCATATTATCAACGTTTTCTGATTTATTACAGGCTGACATTGTTAGTAATAAAGCAGATCCAAGTAAGATAATTACAGATTTTTTGATTTTCATTTCGTTTCCTTTTCACAATCTTTATATCCAATATATTACCACTTTTACAATATAAGTAAATGACTTTTAATTATATTTAATCGATTTAAATAAAACTTAATTAATAACAACATCTGTGTAACATTATAGTAATATTTTCTCCCTGATCATACCTGTTTTTAGTTTCAGTAAGTAAATTTGGCTTGAGTGTCCTAAGACTTATTTAATTTAAAAATGAATATATGTGCATGCATACCCTCATATTCAATGATTCTTTGCGAAGGTTTTATGACTCACCAACCAATTTTGCAATAAAAAGAGTGTATCTTTAAAAGTTGAAGCTTTTTAAAAATACACTCTTTGTTGTAAAAAACCTTGGTAATTAGATTAATTGTAAATCGAAGTATACTCTTTTAATGTATTTACATCCTCTAATGCATTTACATCTTTTAAAGTATTGGCATCTTTTAAGGCATTTACATCCTCTAATGCATTTACATCTTTTAATTTATTAACATCTTTTAATGCATTTTCATCCTTTATGCAATTACATCTTTTTACGTTTTACATAATGAGTATGAAGGAGCTCGTGCGCTTTCTCACCATACGGTTCACCCAAGTATTCGTCATAAAGCTTTTTAATATAAGGATTCTCATGTGATTTTCTAAGAGTTTTCCCTTCATCCTCACGATAAATGCCTTCCATTCTCTTCTTGAGAATATCAATATTTCCATGATGATATGGCTGCCCGCCACCACCGATACATCCACCCGGGCATGCCATAATTTCAATGGCATGGTAATTCGTTTTTCCCTCTCGAATGCTCTCTAGCAGTTCTCTAGCATTACCAAGTCCATGTGCAACCGCGATATTAACATCCATATCGTTAATCTTTATGGTTGCTTCCTTAATTCCGTCAAAACCTCTAAGATCATGGAATTCTACTTTATCAAGTGTTTCATGGGTAAGCCATTCATATGCGGTTCTTAGTGCTGCTTCTATAACACCACCTGTAGTTCCAAATATTACACCTGCACCGGTTGATTCGCCCAGCGGATTATCAAAATCACTTTCTTCCAAATGCATTAGATCAATATTTGCCTCTTTCAACATCTGGGCTAATTCTCTGGTCGTTATAACTTCATCCACATCCTGTAAACCATCATGAGACAATTCCGGCCTAGCCGCCTCATATTTTTTGGCAAGACACGGCATTACTGAAACTACATATATATCTTTAGGATCAATTCCCATCTTTTCAGCATAATAGGACTTAGCAATAACACCGAACATCTCATGGGGCGACTTACTGGTAGAAGGTATGTCAAGCATGTCATTAAATTGATGTTCAAAGAATTTAACCCATCCTGGGCAACAGCTTGTAAGGATTGGCAATTTACCTCCATGCTGAAGTCGATGAATAAACTCGGTAGCCTCTTCCATAATGGTAAGATCAGCTGCAAAATCAGTATCAAATACTTTATCAAAGCCTAGCTGTCTAAGTGATGTTACCATCTGTCCTGTCACTCTTGTCCCAGGTTCCGCTCCAAATTCTTCACCAAGTGCAACTCTTACCGCAGGTGCGGTTTGAACTACTACATATTTCTTTTTATCATTGAGTGCATCCCAAACTCTTGCGATATGGTTCACTTCGGTCAATGCCGCTGTAGGACAAACTGCAACACACTGTCCACAGAATACACAAGTAGATTCATGCATCGGCAAATTCATCGACGGTGCAATAAAGGTATCAAACCCTCTATTGATTGCCGAGAGCACATTCACTGTTTGAACTTCATTACACATGGTCTCGCATCTTCTACACATGATACACTTATCCATATTTCTAACAATTGCTTTACTTGAAATATCCTTTGGATGCTTTGCTCTTTCTCCTTTATACTTAATTGCACGTACATGCAATTCTGCTGCCAACGCCTGAAGCTCACAACCCAAGTTCTTTTCACATACCAGACAATCCTTGGGATGATTCGATAATAACAATTCGATTATTACTCTTCTTGACTTGATACAGCGGATCGTATTAGTTTTTACCACCATTCCTTCCACGACTGGCGTAGCACAGGAAGGTGCTAGATTTCTTCTTCCTTCAACTTCGACTACACACACTCGACAGGAAGCTCCCTTGTTAACCATTTTTAAATCATGTAGGTCTAGATGGCAGAGTGTCGGTATTTTTATATTTAATTTTCTGGCTGCCTCAAGAATTGTACTTCCTGGCTCAACCGCAACCTTCTGATCATTAATTGTTAAATTAATCATAGCCATTCATCCCCCTTCCTTAGCGTTTCTCAATCGCATTGAATTTACATTTGTTATAGCAGGCGCCACACTTAATACATAGCTCCTGATCAATAACATGTAGTTTTTTTACCTCGCCAGAGATACACGGCACAGGACAAACTCTTGCACAGGCTGTACAACCCACACATTTGTCTGGAAGTATATAATAAGAAAGAAGTGACTGACATACTCCTGCAGGACATTTTTTGTCAACTACATGTGCCGTATACTCATCATGGAAAAACTTCAGTGTACTTAAAATCGGGTTTGGAGCTGTTTGACCTAATCCGCATAGGGATGTATCTTTGATTATTTCTCCTAACACTTCCAAATCTTCAAGATCTTGTTCTGTTCCATTCCCTGAAGTGATCTTGGTAAGCGTCTCAAACAATCTCTTATTACCAATACGACACGGAGTACACTTACCACAGGATTCATCCACTGTAAATTCCAGATAAAACTTTGCGATATCCACCATACAGTTATCTTCATCCATTACAATCATACCACCGGATCCCATCATAGAACCGATTTTACTCAGTGATTCGTAATCAATCGGAATATCCAAATTCTCTTCTGTGATACATCCTCCGGAAGGGCCACCTGTTTGTACTGCCTTGAACTTCTTACCATTTTTAATGCCACCACCGATATCGAAAATAACCTCTCGCAAAGTGGTTCCCATCGGAACCTCAACCAAGCCAACATTATTTACTTTACCAGCTAGAGCAAACACTTTTGTTCCAGGGGATTTCTCCGTACCAATACTTCTAAACCAATCTGCTCCTTTTAAGAAAATAGGAGATATGTTTGCTAAGGTCTCAACGTTATTCACACAGGTTGGTTTATTCCATACACCACTTTCTGCTGGAAACGGTGGCTTTGTAAATGGCTCTCCTCGATCGCCTTCTATGGAGTGAATTAATGCTGTCTCTTCACCACATACGAACGCTCCTGCTCCATATCGAAGTTCAATGTCAAAATTGAATCCTGTTCCCAGAATATCATCACCCAACAGTCCTAATTCCCTGGCTTGGGATAATGCAATCTCAAGTCTACTAATCGCAAGAGGATATTCTGCTCTAATATAAATATATCCATACTCTGCTCCGATAGCATAACCTGCAATCGCCATAGCTTCTAATACAGCATGTGGATCTCCCTCGAGAATGGATCTGTCCATGAACGCACCTGGATCTCCTTCATCTGCATTACATATAATATATTTTTCGTCTGCCTCATTTTGTTTGGTGAACTTCCATTTAAGACCGGTTGGAAATCCGCCGCCCCCTCTACCTCTAAGGCCGGATTGGATTACAGTCTCAATTACTTCATCCCTTGTCATCTGAGTAAGGCACTTTGCCAACGCCTGATAACCATCTGCTGCCAAGCATTCGTTAATATCTTCAGGATTAATAAATCCACAGTTACGAAGTGCTATTCTAATTTGCTTTTTATAGAAAGGAAGATCCCTCTGGCCTTCCAATTTTACATTAAGATTGGGCTCAATATATAGTAATCTTTCCACCTGACGTCCCTTAACAACATGCTCTGCTACAATTTCCTCCGCATCCTCTGGACTGACCGTTACATAAAAAACATCGTCTGGGTACACCTTAATAATTGGACCCTTTTCACAAAAGCCAAAGCAACCGGTTATAACTACTTCCACTTCTTCTGAAAGACCGTGCTTTTCAATGCTTTCATTCAACTTATCCACTAGTATAAGACTTTCTGATGAGGTACAACCTGTACCGCCACATACTAGTAGATGCATTCTTAAGTTACTCATATGCTATCCTCCTTACTCTATTTTTCAAATGACTTAGATATGATTGCATTCTGCAAAAGACGTCCATGCTTTATATGTTCATTCACTATCTCACGTCCTCTTTTGGCAGTAACGTGACCATAGATTACGGATGGCATGTCTTTACTGACAACTTCAATAATTGGTTCCTCTGCACAATATCCCATGCATCCAGTCTGTGTCACGGAAACATTTGTAATATCCAGCTTTCCCAATTCATCAATAATTGCCTGCATGGTTTCTCTAGCTCCACTTGCAATACCACAGGTGGCCATTCCAACCCTAATTATTATTCTATCCTCAGATTCAGCTGTTGTTCTTAAATCCAACTTATCCTTTGCCGCTTGTCTGATTCGTTCAAGTTCATCTAATGATTTTAATTTGCTCATAGTTTCCTCCATTTCTATGCGGGTTACGTTTCAATTATTATAAATTACAAAATGTAAAGTCACAAATTTTAAAATATAGTATGGATATCCCATCCAGCTTTACTTTATTTGAAATCCGTAATCCTTTTATTTGTAATCTATAATCCTTTATTTGTAATCTGTAATGCTTTATTTGTAATCTATAATGCTTTATTTGTAATCTATAATGCTTTTATTTATAATCTATAATCCTTTATTTGTAATCTGTTATTTTTTTATTTTTATACTGCTATCATTTAATTGTAATCTGCAATGATTTATTTGTATTCCGCTAAAATTTTCTTCACTTCACTCACTTCAACTCTACCGTAAACCTTATCATTAACCATAACAACCGGAGCAAGACCGCAGGCTCCAATACATCTTAAGCCGGATAATGTATATTTCATATCTTCCGAGGTTTCACCTGCTCTAATTTTCAATTCTTTTTCTATTTCCTTCATGATGGCATCAGCACCTCTTACAAAACATGCAGTCCCGAGGCAAACATTAATGACATTCTCACCTCTTTTTTTGGTTGTGAAGTATGAATAAAAACTTATTACACCATATATCTTTGAACTAGGTAAATCTAACTTTTCAGAAATAAATAAAATCACCTCATCAGGCAGATATCCGAAGATATGCTGAGCTTTGTGAAGCACTGCAATCAATGCTCCTCTCCGATCTTTAATGCTTTCAATATAGTCCTGCAATGCAACAAAATTTTCTTGCGTATTGCTGTTACTTGCCATATTTCAAACCTCCTCTTGTTAATCTGTATTCATTAATAACAACCTAACATATTACTATAATATAGATAAATAATTATAGCCATGAATGTATGCGATTACATTGTAGCAGGATATCATAAGTCCGTTAAAGCTAATTACCACATATTTCACAATAATTCGACTATATTCTTCCACCTATATTATATATTATATAACACTATTCCTTATTATGAAATAGTAGTTTATCTATTATGTATCATCTTCAAGTAAATTTTTTATTTTCATCAATGATTTGATTTTATAAGCCAGATTGCAATTATAATTTTCTTCACCTGCAATATAATTATGAGGTGAATATAACACCAATTTCTTATGCGATATCTTCATTTGTCCTAATAAATATATATCACTAATTATAATAATAAATGACGTCCGCACTATAATAAAATAATAAAACCAATCAAAAAACTTGCACCTAGCGAGTGCAAGTTTCAGAAATCGTATGTATAACAATTAACTTAAAGGTAATAATTAACTACATATTACTATCATGAAAATTACTTATTTAATAACAAACTATAATAACTTGATTTCTTCTGTTACAATTCATCAAATATTTAATCAAACGAGGTCATACTATGGAATCTAATTTTTACTGCCCAATTTGTAACTGCACCAACCTCACCCTTCAACATGAAGCAACCTATGTCTATTCCTATATATTAGATAACAATGCACCTGGTCTTAAAAATTCAGAAGAGTTTCAATCCTTTTTATATGATAAAAGAGAGCAAAAGGATAACCGTACCTACATTGAATGCAATGATTGTGGTACCCAATATCCGTATCAAATCTTAACAAATTATTTGAATTGTAAAAATGATACTTGATAATATCTAACTCTCCTATTCGATTTAAGAATATTTGCTTACTTAATTCTATCTTAATGTGTTGCGCTACATTAAAGGTTCTTATCTTGGATTAAATGATACAACTCGTTGTCTTCTTTTGTTATCCTATCTTTAAGCGCTTTCAGTATGATTTGCACATCTATAAGGAATTTTTCTTTGTTATTGTTAATCTTATTGCCAATATTATAGTTACTCTTAAACTCGGTATACTTACTGATTAGGTCACCCATCTCCATAAGATATTCCCTTGCCATCTTTTTAATTTCCTCATCCGCGGATCTCAACAGATTCGGATATAAAAATTCATCCTCTTCAAGCAAGTGAACCTTTAACTGTCCAGCCAAATAATTAATATGTAAAGCAACCTCAGAGGTATTCATATCTGCAATACCCTTCTTAATTTCGCTTTCTAGCAAATTCACCTCTTCTTTTATTCTGGTGTGCTGTTTGTTGAGATTAACCAAATTGATCATATGTATTCCTCCTTGTATTTATCTTGTTTTGTTCCAGTTTTGTTCCTTCATTATCATCATATTAAAAACTCAAATGATAATCAGTGATTTAAGTCACAGTTTGTGTTAAGCTCATTGTAATATAATTTCTGCCAAATATTTGTAGCTATGGCTACAGCATTAATTTTCATATGGATTATAATATTAAGTGAAAACACAATTAATAAACACAAATAGTGATAATAATAAAAAAGAAAAAGAAAGGATCTATGATTATGAAAGCAGCAATTGATAGAGAGGGATGTATCTCATGTGGTCTTTGTGTAGGAATATGTCCAAAGGTTTTTAGAATGGCTGACGATGGCATTGCCGAAGTTTTTGTTGATATCGTTCCAACCGAAGCAGAAAGTGATACACAGGAGGCGTGTGATAGCTGCCCCGTATCAGTGATTACTACAGAGTAAACGATTAACATAATTAGCAGCATATCTTATTGAATTGTAACTCCTCGCAACAGCCGTAACGAAAAAGGATGGAGTGTGTAATTAGCACCTTCCATCCTTTTCATTATTCTTGATTACCCTTTGATTCCTTTTCTATTCCTTAACAAATCTAATTTCTTTTAACTTCACTCCACTTTGCCCAAAATATAATCTTACAATAGCATACCTGGATTTTAACAAGACTGGTCTCGTCTTCGTAACCCATTCACCACCGGTTCCATTCCAGGTAAAGGCAGCTTCCAGAATACCTTCAAGATATACAGAGATATTCATCTGTGCCAGTTCTCCTAAGTATGACTTTCCTGTAAGCTCCATTTTATATATTCCAATTTCATTTATATCCAGTCCCAAAACATAACTCAATCCTTTTGAAGTATCCACATCCTCAAGTGATATTATATTGGAATTCTCTATCTTATAATATACTATTTCATCAATTTGCTGAACCTCTTCCTCATCCGGATAATTAATCAACTCAACGCAACTTTCAATTCCTGTCATTCTATCCAAAGCATGTGTATTTAATAAAAATCTGCATATATTCATCGCATTGCGCTGTAATTCACCTCGCGTGATTATTCCTGCCTGCAAGGCTTCCAAGGTATTGTCTCCACTACTATTAATAGAAGCATCTGGGCATACCATATAAAGATCATTCTGAGAACGTGCCATAGCCGCAAAATTTGTTTTATTAACTGGTACATCACGTTCATTAATGTTCGCCCACCAGTCAGTCATAACAATTCCTTGATAGCCCCAATCCTTACGAAGTATTTGCGTATTGAGATCATAGCTTCCGGCTGTCCAAAGTCCGTTTACCGAACCATAGGTTGTCATAATAGTGGAAGCATTCCCTTCCTTCACTGCTATTTCAAAACCCTTTAGGTAAATCTCTCTTAATGCACGTTGAGATATGACAGAATCTGTTTCATGTCTCTTAGTTTCTTGATTGTTACCACAAAAATGCTTAATCGTTCCGGTCACTCCAGCTTTATGCATTCCTTTTAATTGAGCTACTGCCATTCTACCGGTAACAAGTGGATCCTCTGAAAAATATTCAAAGTTTCTACCGTTTAAAGGATGTCTATGAATGTTCATGCCAGGTCCAAGTAACGTATCGACTTTATTCTTAACCATCTCAACACCCATATAAGTATAGAGTTCTTCCACTAAATCCTCATTAAACGTACAAGCCAATAAAGTTCCATTAGGGAGACTGAACGCCTTTGTCCCACAGTCAAGACGCATACCGGAGGGACCGTCGGAGCAACAACCGCAAGGGATACCATAGGACTTTAAATTCTCCGATACCCCGCCGAATGCAGCAGCGGTTCCGGGTGTAACCTTGGGGCTTCCCATTCCTTCCCCTCGAATAATACAAGATAAATCTTCATCCGATAGCTGAGCAATAAATTCCTCTAAAGAGACTCCTCCCTGTTTTACGTCAATCAATTTTATACCTCTATCACCGGAGTAGGGAATATCACTTGGCAGATTAGCATTTCTTCTTTCTTTTACATCAATGGTAACGCTCTCAACCTTTTCTAATTGCATCGTATACATTCCATTATCACCAATGATTGGTTTCATTCTTCTGTAGGATAATTGAGGAGATAACGCTTCTGAAGTTTTATTTACAACTACCAGATTATCCAATTCGAAGCTTCCCACCTGTTTCGCATCTCGAACATTATTACCAGCATATAGCTTATACTCTCCTGCTTCTAATACAAAGCAGGATTTATGTCCTGTAATACCCGAATCATCAAAGGAAGCTATTCTTGTAATATCGAAATCAAAATGCAATGTTTGAACTTGTGATCTATTTAATTCTTCTGTTTTTTGAAATGCCACGAGATTTCTTAATGGTTTGCCCAATTTACCCTGCGGTGGTTCACAATAAATTTGTACAACTTCTTTACCAATATAATCACCAATATTGGATACCTTACACTCAATGACTATGTTATTATTCGTTTTTTTACATTCCATTACTGTAATATCAAAATCAGTATAGGAAAGTCCAAATCCAAATGGATATTGAACTTTATCCTTTGCAACAGTTTCAAAATAACGATATCCAACATAGATATCTTCCACATAGATATTTCTAACTAAATCACCAAAGTATCGGTCGGAAGGGTAGTCCTCAATGGAATAGGCAATGGTATCCGTTAGCTTACCGGAAGGATATGCTTTTCCTGTAAGAACATCAGCAACTCCGTCTCCGCCAATCATTCCACCTTGCCATACATAAAGTACCGCATCAATATCAAATTTATCAACGAAGGACATATCAATAATATTTCCCACGTTTAATACAACGGTTACCTTATCAAATGCCTTTTTCACTTTCGTTAGCATATCTTCTTCCACATCAGTTAATTGATAGGATCCCGGTCTATTCTGATTATCCTTATCCTCGCCTGCTGTTCTTGCAATAATCACAAGTGCCTCATTACTCTCAGCTGCAGTACTACTTACCAATTCCTCAGTTAATGGCATTTCCTCCTGAGCCCACGGCTCATTGCCCCACCCGATGCCACTATCAAAGGGATTCTCCTGCTCCCACTCTTTATATACCTCCATCAACTGTTTATTCAGTACGATGTCTCCACCTTCAATTAATCCATCTAAAATGCTGATAACTCTGGATACATTCACCATTCCTCCTGAGCCTGTTCCACTTTTATAATAATTTGATTGCATTCTTCCAAATACAGCGACCTTGCTCTTCTTTTTAAACGGAAGTGCACCATCATTTTTTATAAGTACCATTCCCTCTGCAATTGCCTTTCTTGCAACCGAGCTGTATTGATTCCAATCCAAAATTTTATTCATCATAAATTACACCAAAATCCTTTCGAATAATTATCTATCATGTTATAACTCTTTATGGATTATTTTACACATAAATGTGTTGTTCATCTATATAATATTTTATCCTAAATATAGGTTGATATTGACGTATTCCCCATTCAATCATATAATTAGTGGTAGTTATTTGTATAATTTTGATATTCAATTGTATTAAGGAGAAATTTTATGTCCACATATTCGCATGAAACAATATTTGATGATTCAAAACTTCAGGTCCGCTTTGAAATTTTGAACATTTTTAATGAAATTTATCCTGCTCATTGGCATAGTCATATTGAAGTCCTTTTTGTTCTCTCTGGATGTATGACTGCGTATATAAATAATCATGTGTACGAATTACAATCTCATAATATGCTCTTGATAAACCCTAAGGACATCCATTCCACACAAGCGCATGGTGAAGTGAATTATATCCTTTTGCAAATACCGCATTCTAACTTAAAGCTTTTACTTCCGGACTTAGAATTACTCCATTTCCAAGAATTCTTTGCCTCTCTCGATGAGAATAATTCTTCAAATGATTGTCTGGCGAATTGTTTGATGCAAATGAAACAGTGCTTTGAAGAAAAGGAAGACGGATACCAGCTTCATTTCACTTCCTTGCTCTATGATTTCCTATATATCTTATACAAAAAACATACCACCAAATTAACCTTGCATAATCGCGAGAAGGCTGACAGAGATTTTCAACGTATTGAACAAATTATCAGTTTTGTTAAAAAGAATTATCAAAATCAAATCACCTTGAAAGAAGCTGCGGCTAATTTATCCCTTAGTACTGAGTATTTCTGTAGACTTTTTAAAAAATACACGAACCAAACATTCTTAGAATACCTAAATACCGTGAGACTCATCAATTTTTATAATGACTTAATTCAAAGTAAGAATAGTGTCACTTATTTGTTAGAGAAGAACGGTATTACTAATTATAAAGTTTTTATGAGAATGTTCAAAGGAGCTTACGGTGATACCCCGAACAAGATAAGAAACCAATATAAGAATAATAAGACAGAGCGAATTACGCACTTTGTGTAAGTTGAATAAACTTTATTATTGTTCCCCCACACCCTTATTACTACTGGCGACCGCTTAATGAATCAGATGAACTTCAGGGAATTAAAACATGCCTGCAAAATTAACGGGTTTGATTTTCGTGTTGATAGCATACAAAAAACATGAATAATTTCATTTAAAAAAGCCACAAAAAACGAAACATTTTTGTGGCTTCTACTTTTTATTTACTCATTGATATTTTTATTAAAAAAAGATATTTCTTTCTTCAATGACTCCCTGATGCCTTGAGGTAGTCTATTCTGAATATTAACAAATTGTTGAAATAAATTTTGTATTCGAACATCCAAATCATAATATTTTGATAGAAAAATTAGCCCATCTACATAGGCACAACTATAATACGATGAACTGGGTTGTCTTATTTTTTTATATGCATTCTCAACAAATGTTAATACAGGTAATTTTGCTCTTTCATCGGCACTTTCTTTAATTGCCCACAAAGGATAGTCTTTCTTTGAACCCTTTTCCTGTAAAACAGAAACATAAAACTCTGTTTCTGTCGAACCAACAATGTGAGAAATTGTAAGTAATAGGCAGTCTTTCACATCCTGCATAGGGAAATCTTTTAATAATTTTAAATAAGGTATACATTTTTCTGTACCAACATCTCTCAATCCGATTACAGCCCAGTAAATATCGTATTTTTTATTCGAATTTTGTAAAACACTAATCAATGAATCCTCATCAAAATTTATTCTTTTTCTCTTGAAATGCTGAATGATTGTTTCCTTTGTTGAATCTGAAACAGGAATTGGCATAATAAGCTCCTTTCATTTTTTAATGTTACTTTTTTATATAAAATAAATAATATCTTTCAATTCATTCGTACTTCTTATTTACTATATTTTGTATAATTTTTGGATACTAATCAAACCCGTTACTGCAAAATATGCCTTTTTTTAATAATATTGTTATTCAGCTATGATAAATATTACATTCTTTAATACTCTTTACTCTCTAATGAATGATAAAGTGTGCGACTTATTCCGGCACGGATAAACCACACACTTTTGAATATCTAACTTATTCTTAGATCCATATTTATACTAGCAACAATCCCAAGTATAAAGAACTTTATCAAAATTTAAATTTTTTAAATCATTTTCTGTAATTAGGAAGTGAGCGATTCCGGAATCCCCCCACATGAACTCATTTGATGAGTCAAACTGTAGTAACTGATAGGTATACTCTTTATAGTCGGCATATTCTTCTCTCGGATCCCACTGAATGAAATCACCATATCCTCCTATCTTATGACCGCAAGTAAAGCTATTATCTGATAGCACATCACTAATTGAATCGGGTAGTTCATCGTATTCAATGCCAATATACTCTCTTATCATATCCTTAAATCTATAATCGGTATTTCCGACTGATTCCTTTGCATATTTAAAGTCTATCTTCATACCCTGTTCCGTTATTGTTGAATAATTCTGATTTATAAATGAGTTATCCGATACCGTATTATGATATACCACCTTAAAGTTATCATTATTGGTAGGATGTTCAAAATCACAACCATAACTGTCATCTTCTGATATATAGAACTGAAGTAACCCACTTTTAGGAAATTTATCAAGAGTAGGCATGTGGTTAAAATTTATCTGAGCCAGGAATACCATAGGTTTTCCCTCGCGATTTCGTGGATATGTAAAATTAATCGGCATATATGGCCTTCCGCCAAACTTACTTTCCGTATCATTATTACTCGATTCGTTCATCGTCAATCTTAAAAATTTTACTGTGGTACCATCTTCTAAGTTTTCGATTTTTTCACTTAATTTAATGATATCCATACCGCTTTTAGTTAATTCTGCGTTCATTTCTTCGGATGCCTCTAATGTAACCTCAATATATTTCAAGTCTTTGCATCCTGATTTTCTAGCTAATTTCATATATTTTAAAGTTTTTTCCCTGTCACCTATATTTGCATAAGCTAAAGATAGGTGTTCCAGCGCTTTGATGCTCGTTTTATTATTCTTGACTACTTGTAAAAATACCTTTATGGCTTTATTCGGTTTATTCATAGATAAATATAAGGTGCCAAGCCCTATATAGCACTCCTCTTCAGTCGGATCTATTTCAATTGCTTTTCGATAAAATTCTTCAGACAGCTCTTTCTTATTCCATTCGCGATAGATGTAACCCGCATTTGCATATAGAACGGCATCATTCGGGTTATTTTTCAAACCTTCTTCAACTGCCATAATTGCCTTCTCATATAAATCCAAATTTAAATAGCAATTAGAAATCATACCATACACTACATTCAGTCCAAAAACACTTAAATCACTACTTAAAGCCTGTTGCAGAATGGGTAAGGCGTTAGAATATTTTTCTTTCTGAATAAGTTTTATCGCTTTTTGTACTAATAAGTCACCCTTTTTTAGTTTTGATACTCGTATGAGTCTAAGTGCGACTGAAACAATCACCATCATACCAATCCCTATACGTATTAAATGTATTACTTCTAAATCTTCAAACATCTTTATCCTCACTTTTCTTCACTTTTCTTCACTTTTATAATCAATTTACTCACTTGTCACTTTGGAATTTCTTTCGTTTCTTATATCAACAATATTATAACATAATATGCAAAATTTCACATTCCTAAACGAATATTTACTATGTCTAGATATGCAATTATACTTCAAAAAAGCCATGTATCTTGTAAAAACATACATGGCTTTCAATTTGATTCATATAATATTTATTTTTTTGACATTAAATTTGTTACTTATTTTGATTTTAGTATGACGTATTTGTATGTGATATTAAACTGTAATTCTCAGAACCAAAAAACTATTATACTAGGTATCTCAAATCACATAATCAAAGAAATCATACTGATCTAATTCCTTCACTTCTACTGCTGAACTGGCATTGGCTTTAAACTGCAACTCCGGATTTTTCATACTTACTTTTGTCTTTGGCGGTACGGTTTTCGTGACGAAGGCATTACTTCCAATCACAACCTCCTCGCCGATTATTGTGTTGCCTCCTAAAATAGATGCACCGGAATATATCGTAACTCCATCCTCTATGGTAGGATGTCTTTTCACACTTTTTAAACTCTGCCCGCCCTTTGTAGATAAGGCACCTAAGGTTACACCCTGATAAATCTTGACATGATTTCCGATATGCGTAGTTTCACCGATTACAATACCCGTACCATGATCGATAAAAAAGTACTTTCCAATGGTTGCACCGGGATGGATATCAATTCCCGTAATACTATGTGCATATTCGGTCATTATTCTGGGGATTAACGGCACCTCTAACAAATACAGTTCATGCGCAATTCGATTAATCATGACTGCAAACACCCCAGGATAAGAAAAAATAATCTCATCCTTACTGTATGCGGCAGGATCCCCTTCAAATGCTGCTTCCACATCCGTTTCCAGAAAATCGCGAATAGTCGGGATTTTTTTCATAAATGAGATGGTTATCTTTGTAGACACCTCATCAATCTTTTCCTTTTTAACCAATTCATAAATCGGATTATATCTTAGAGCGAATCCAATTTGCTTATTTAACTGATAGGTAACATCTTCAATTACCACACCAAGCTGATACTCCATATGATAGCTCTTAAGTATCTTATTATTAAAATAACCCGGAAAAATAATATACTGTAAATTTTTTAAAATTGTAATAATCTCATCTCTATTTGGCTGGTTGAAGGTATCTTCTTTATTAATAGCCGACGGCTTTGTGTAATCGCTCATAATCAATTCTACTATTTCCTTAACTTGCTGTTCCATTCGTACACCTCCACTATTTTTATTACTTCCTCTATTTCTAATCACGTCCGTTATTTTAAGATACATTAGCCATTTTAAGATACATTAGCTATTTTAAAATATTAAGGCTGTTTTAATCCACTCATTATGAATCGCATTCTATTTTTAATTACATCTGATTACATTTTGTTTAGTAAAATTTATTTATCTATCTATAAACTTATACAAATATGTCGTTTACATTTACTTATATGTATAACGAAACTATTTGTATTTTCAACTTACTCTATACACTTTTAATGAATTTTCTATCATGCTTATCTTTCTGCTTTGAATTGTGCTTGATATTTACTGCAAGTATATATGGATTTTATGTTTTAGAGTATTATACCTTCCTTATTAATTATTAGCAATCTATCTTTTATAGAAATATTCGGTACTATCTTATATATAATTATCCAGTTCTATCTTTTATATCAATATTTGATTAAGGTGTCAAAAGGTCTTTCAACAAAGTTCATTGGTAATTTGCATAAAGCAAAAGAATGAATGCGCCTATGCTAATGTATTAGATGTTCTTTTATCTTATAATTTGTCTAACGCAAATTGTAAGATAATTAGAACATCTTATACATTATCATTGAAGCATGAATCTTTTGACTTTGTGCAAATTGCCATTGTCTCAGTATAAACAGACCTTTTGACACCTTAATCATATTTCTTAATGAAAAAGAATGCCTAATGAAAATATATTCTAAGGATCTTTTGACATTTTTTACAACCGGGTGTATTGTATAAATATTATAAAAACTTGTTATACGAAAACTATATAATTCTACTGATAAGGAGTACGTCATGAACATTGAATTTTCTGATAGAGTAGGTCGCTTTGGAAGCAATATCTTTAACACATTGAATGAATATAAGAACGAACGTCTAAAATCCGGTAAACCGGTATATAATTTCACCGTCGGTACGCCCGATTTCAAACCGGATTCATTTATTATGGAGGAGGTATCTAGGGCTGCTCTTGATCCAGATAACTACAAATATTCTTTGGGTGATTCGCCTGAATTAATACAATCAGTAATTAATTGGTATCAAAGAAGATATCAGGTAACACTCACTTCTGATGAGATTACTTCCGTAAGTGGTACACAAGAAGGAATGACTCATATCGGTTTGGCACTATGCAATTATGGTGATATTGTTCTAGTTCCTAATCCTGGTTACCCTATCTTTGAAATTGGTCCCTATCTCTCAGGTGCGAAGATTGAATATTATAATCTCTTACCTGAGAATAATTATCTTCCAGATTTTAGTTCCATCTCTGACGAGATAGCCAAAAAGGCGAAGATGATGATTGTTTCCTATCCGGCTAATCCCGTATGTGCCACTGCTCCTGATTCTTTTTATGAAGAATTAATAGCCTTCGCTAATCGATATCAAATTGTAATTGTTCATGATAATGCTTATTCTGAAATTATATTTGATGGAGCCAAAGGTACTTCTTTCTTATGCTTTCCAGGGGCTAAGGAAGTGGGCGTAGAATTTAATTCTCTGTCAAAGACCTATAATATAACCGGAATCAGAATTTCCTTCTTACTCGGCAATCCGGATATTGTACATAAATTCAAAACGATACGTTCTCAATTCGACTACGGTACTAGCTTTTTGGTTCAAAAAGCAGCAATAGCAGCACTGAATGGTTGTCAAGACAGTGTAGCGATTAATTGCAAAGAATATGAACGTAGACGTGACGCACTTTGTGTAGGACTTGAAAAGCTCGGAATGAAAGTTAACAAATCCTCTGGATCCATGTTTGTTTGGGCTAGGATCCCGGAAGGAGAAAATTCAAATGATTATTGTATGAAGCTCTTTAGCGAAACCGGCATATTATGCACACCGGGTAACAGTTTTGGTACCCTTGGAGAAGGATATGTCAGATTTGCTTTGGTTCTTCCTGTCGATCTGATAAACTCAATCTTTTTATCTTACTAACCTTTTGATTTATTTATGCATTCATGCTAATTGTCTAATTTAAATTTTGAATTTATTGCATTTAGCATAAAATATATTAAATGGGCTGTTGCAAAATATGATCTATTCAATTGGAACATTACATTATTCCAATCAATATTTCTATATTGCAACAGCCCTTATTAAATTATATTGACTTATGAATGACAAGACAATTATAAAAACTCATATACAAAATCAAATTTAAATACAAATACAAATTACACAAATAGTAAATCAAATCTTTTACAAACTATTTTTTACCATTTATAAAACGAAACAATAAAAACAAACCAAACAGAAAGGAAATACCTCCCCATATTCTTAACGTAATAAAAGTGGAAGTTCCTAAAAATGAAACGATTGCTCCTAACCAATACAAAGAGATACAAGCTATTGTTCCTCCCACTGCCTTGGAATTCTTATTCACAATACCAACAATACCCGCAGTAAGTATAAATAACGCCACTAAAAATCCAACCATTCCACTTACATCTTTATTAGGGGATAATGCATTATCTATAAGAACTACAAACGATTGAAAACAAATAATAAAGAATAATAAAATGGAGATTATCCCAATAACGAATTTACACCATGTCCAAACACTCTTGTCATTTACTAATGTCATAGAAACCCTCCTTTATCTTGCCGTTTATACTATTATTATAACAATTGATACTAATTATAACAAGACAAATATAGGCGTGTTTCATAGTTGTTTAAATAACGATATATTTCAATGTTTCTAAAAATATCTTGTGTTTCAATCTTTCTATAATTATCTTGTGTTTTAATCTTTCTATAATTATCTTGTGTTTCAATCTTTCTATAAAGATATTTATTCCACCTCTTGTGCAAGTTTCTTCAATGCTTCCCTGATCAAATCCCCGTCACCCTTGTGTTCTGCAATGACCTGACTTACTTTATCATATCCAAGCTTCGCTGTATAACCTGTGGCAAAAGCATACGATCTATTTAGAAGTTCTTCGCAGCGTACTCTGTCCGGTTCAATTAAGTCAACGCATTTGGTGCGAAATAAAGTTACTGAATTCTGAAGAAGTGATAAGCTTTCGAGTAAAGAATCTGCAATCAGTGGAAGAAAGGCATTTAATTCAAATTCACCATGAGCTGCTGCCATAGTGATTGCCTGATCGTTCGCGATTACCTTCATTCCGGTTTGCATCACCATCTCAGGTATGACCGGGTTGATCTTGCCTGGCATGATAGTGCTTCCCATCTGCATTGCAGCTAACTTGATTTCTCCAAACCCTCCATGAGGACCACTATTCATGAGTCGAAGGTCATTGGAAATCTTAATTAAATTAACCGCTAACGCCTTCAACAGTCCAGAAACTTCTACAAATACATCATTATTCTGGGTAATATCCATTGGGTATTCCGCAACTGCTAAGCCAATGTCGGTTATACTTCTTAATTCTTCTATCACTCCAAAGCGGTATTTTCTCTCGGCATTATTTGAAGTTCCTACTGCCGTTCCTCCTATATTAACTTGTCGCAACCGTTCTTCAACCTTATAAATTCTCCAACGGTCACGCGCTATTGCCTGTGCGTAAGCACCAAACTCAGAGCCAAGTGTAATCGGAATTGCGTCCATTAGTTCTGTACGTCCCAATTTCTTTATATCATCAAATTCATTCTCTTTTGTCTGAAGTGCCTGTTGAAGCTTAGCACAAGAATCACTCAATTCGCGAAGCAAATCAATTGCTGTAATTCGAAGTGCAGTCGGATATACATCGTTCGTGGACTGCCCGCGGTTCACATCATCAAGTGGGTGAATGTAGGAGTAATCTCCATATGCTTTGCCCGATATCTTTAATGCTAGATTTGCAATCACTTCATTCACGTTCATATTCGTGGAGGTTCCAGCTCCACCCTGTAGAGCATCCACTACAAATTGATCTGCAACCGCTCCTGTGAGGATTTGATTACAAGCCTCTACAATTGCCTGATACACTTGTTTTGTTCCGATTCCAAGCTTGATATAGGTTAAGGCTGCTGCCTTTTTAATCTTTACAATGGCATAGATTAACTTAAGGTTGGTTTTTCCATAGCCGAGTGCAAAATTATCTTTTGCCCTAGCAGTCTGTAACCCATATAACATATCATCCGTCAGCTCCATCTCACCAAGCTTATCTTTCTCCTTACGCATCAACTTACTCCTCTATCTCTGCCAAAATATGTGGGAATGGTTCCAAGCTTCTTTCTAGTATTCCCTGCATATATGCAATTAATATACCGTAATTAGTAATCGGTACTACCTGATCTTCGGCACATTTCATTCTGAATTTCACTTCTCTCTCCGGTAACATACAACCACCGCAATGCACAATCATTTTATACTTAGTAAGATCCTCATAGAATTCTCCACCTGAAGTAAATTCAAAGTTTAATTGCTTCCCAGTGTAATTCTTAATCCATCTTGGTAATTTTACTTGTCCAATATCATCGCATTGACGATGGTGGGTACAACCTTCAGAGATTAAGATTCTGTCTCCATCCTCTAGCTTTTCGATTGCTACCGCTCCCTTGACTGCATCCTCAAGTAAACCCTTATATCTTGCAAATAGTATGGAGAATGAAGTTAACATAATATCTTTCGGCGTATCTGCAGAAACCTTAGCAAACACCTGACTGTCTGTAATGACTAGTTTTGGCTTTTTACCAAGTGCAGTAAGTGTCTCCTTTAATTCATATTCCTTTACCACAATTGCGGTTGCATCTGCTTCAAGTATGTCACGAATTGTCTGTTGCTGAGGCAAGATTAATCTTCCTTTTGGTGCAGCCTTATCAATTGGTGTGACCAATACTACAAAATCGGAAGGATTTATCAAATCTGCAACGATTTTTAATTTCTGATTTTCAATCGGTGCTAAAGAAGCAATCTTCTCTTTTAATGCTTCTATATTAATCCGATCCTTGGCACTAACGAAAATTTCATGTTCTTTTCCGGTTGGTATCTGGTCAAGTAAATCAGCTTTATTATAAACAATAATATAATTAAGATTTTTTTCTTGAAAGAACTGTATTAATTCCTCATCTTCTGATGATTTTCCAGCGGATCCATCAACTACCAACACTGCTACATCTGTCTTATTCAACACCTGTTTGGTCTTGCGCACTCTAAGTTCACCGAGTAATCCGACATCATCTATTCCTGGGGTATCTATTATCATAACCGGTCCAATCGGTAGTAATTCCATTGCCTTATACACAGGATCAGTTGTAGTTCCTTTCACATCCGAAACCACTGCCAATTCTTGACCGGTAACTGCATTTACAATGCTTGATTTACCTGCATTCCTCTTTCCAAAAAAACCGATATGTATTCTATCTGCTGAAGGTGTATCATTTAAGCCCATTTATACCACAATCCTTTCATAACAAAGTTATTCCGTATAAGGTTGTATATAACATAATTTGAAAGAAAACGCAAGCAACAGATAATGTAATTGTTACAACAAAACAGGAGAGAATGGCTTTCTCTCCTGTTTTCTAACATGTTATGTATGAGATATGTTAGTTATATTGTTTTTTTGAAACTGTCAAATATATTGTAATATTCAATATACTAATCACAAACAATGTAATACCGGAAATGACTGTAAAAGTCAAATATGCAATCGCAGCATTATTCTGTGCTGACAAGGTAAGGACAACAAATATGATCAATAAAACAGCTAATATTGTTGGTGAAACAAGAAAAGCCCATATCCGTTTTTTGAATCCCCTTGAAAGCATCGCTGTCAACCCAATAAAAAATACAAAAAACATCAATAACAATATTAAAAATACCGGAAACCCCATTTTGTAACCCCCATTTAATAAAATACGCAATCTTTAATACTGCAATATGTAGTAATAATATACCATATTATAACAATTATCAATCTGTTTAGACTATCTTTGATAAAAATATTAAATGAAATATTATTTCAGATCAGATTAGAGTGTCATAAACAGCTTCCATAATTTACTTTGCAGATGTCTTATGACTCCATAAGCATATAATATTTCAATATCAACTTAGAATTTACCCTCACATAAATTCAATTAACCTTTTGCTATTAACTACTTCACCCCTGCAAGTAAATAAATAAGCGGAGAATTCCAATATACAGTAATCTCATTGCAAGAGAAGCTCTGTGAGTTATCCACATAACACTTCGCAGGTGCCATATTAACCAACACATTTTTAGCAAATGGATCTTCTAAATTGGAATCCGCTCCTCCGACTAACATACCCTTCATGGCTTTTTTGACTGACTGTGATGGTCTGTGATGAACACTCTTGGGCGTTAATGTTCCATACCCTGTTACGAAGCAATAGGAGGTCGCGTTTGCTCCTAAAAGGTAATCCAATTGTTTCTTTGCCGGTATATCGTTGCTACTATCATTTTTATTGATTTTCTGTGCCATAAGTAAAAGCATACCATTGTTCGCCAACGACATATTGCTTCCCCATGGATAAGTTTCACCCATAGAGGAGAAATAACCGTCTTCATTCATATTATTCTCTACGATTTTAAGATTATCATTGAACTTTGCTAAAATCTTCTCTTTGAGAACATCATTTTGTGTATTTGCTGTAAGATACGCATAACAACCATAGAGATCTACTGCCTGCCATCCTAAACCATCTTGCAACATTGGGATATCAACTGACCAAATTTTATCCTCATAGGATGAATTACCGGTAGTTTTATAAAGTTCACACAAAGCCCAAAAATGCTCATCTGCATCTACTTTATCAGGGTATTCCCCTGTAGATACATTTGTCGGATTAATATATCCGTTTCCATTATTATTGCTTTCCATATATTTGAGTGCTTTTATAGAGGCATTTAAACATTTTTTTGCAAAGGCAGAATCAACTTCCTTATATACTCTTGAAGCCATCGCCATAACTGCAGCAAAATCCCCTGTTGCACAATTAGAGATAGGCATAATATACAGGTCATCCTTCACTTTATTTGGCATAACTGTTCCTTCAAATTTTAAACCTGTTACCTTATGATATACCCCGCCGGACTTATCATCTTGCATCTTTAACATCCAGTTTAATTCATATCTAGCTTCATCAAGTACATCGGGTATCCCGTTGCCACTTTCTGGAATACCAACCTTGTCAGTAAATTTCTTACCATAATCTTCATAGGCAAGGAGCAAATCGGCTACAGCCTTCGCGCCAGACACTACATAACGACCATAATCTCCTGCATCATGCCATCCGCCTGAAACATCCTTTTTTTCAGTTGTTCCGTATATAATTGCTTTCTGCGTATGACAAGTATCATGTGCAAAATCACCAGCAAACTTCTCTGTCAATTTTGTACCACAACGCTGAAGGTAAAGCATTTTAATCGAATCATTAAAAATGTTATCATAGGTATTCTTTGCAATAACAAACTGATTTGACTTCCCACTATTTTTAGCTACTATTTTATAGGTTCCAGGTGTTGTTAAAGGGGTAAAATCACCATATGCCACTGTTTCTCCTGCACCCGGTGTTTCTACGGAATCAGTTACACTTCCTGAGAATACGGTATTTCCACTTTTCACATCTATTACATCAAAATTGGTATCCTTGGAACTATCTCTAAAAATTGCTGTCTTAATATCAGAAGTTAGGTATCCCACCTGATTTATATTAATATCAGGCCCTTTTACTACAACGTCAGCATTAGCTGCCTTAGAATCATCTAGTAATATCAACTGAACATTTTTAAAATAAACAGTGTGCTCTTTCAGTTCTCCATCCTTCTCGTCATAACCCAAATTAAAGCAAAGCCTAGGTGCAGGATCAGATGCCTCTTTCATAGTGAATTTATATTTATAATGTTTCATTTCTTTCGTAATCTTAACCTTTTCTCCAACATATGGATGATAATCACCTCCATTGATTTGGATTCGCCATTCCATTGATCGGTCAACTGTAGAACTAATATCAAAGGACATCTCATATTCCGCATTTTGCTTTAGCTTGAAGCCATCACAATATACTTGAGCTGCATAATTGACCGTACCGGTATCACTAACGGAAGCCTCCAACTGTTGTTCAGAATTTACACTGGTTGTAATTAATCCTCCTGATTCCGTGTAAGTTCCCCATTTACTATTCGCCTTTTCAAAATCCCCACCCGGAATAAGATTGCCTGTTTCATCAGCCGGTGCTTCTGTAGGTGCCACCGTTGGCTCCACTGTTGGTGCTACGGTTGGTGCTACTGTCGTTGTTGCGGTTGGTTTTGTAGTTACCAAAACTTCTTTTTGATCTTTCTTCCCACTACTGCAACCAACGGTAGACAGAATAAGACAACTTACTAATAACAATGCTAAAACCCTTCTCATAATCTATTTCCCCCTTCTTCATACAAAATATCCTTCATAAAGTTTAATTTTTACACCCATATCAATTATATCTAAAATTGTAATTATTTTCAATTTATATCGTGTGGATTAATCGATTATTTATTTATTATGTCTTATGATTCAGTAAAAAAACGAAGGCAAAACCTAATTTGGGTTCTGCCTTCGTCTTAACAATCTCTTAGTAATAAATTTAAATCATCTGATTTATTTCTCTCTTGTGTCCTTTAAAATCGTACAAGAATAGGGCGGAATACATAAATCTCCGACTACGGTTTCGCCACTCTCCAGTACCTGATATTCATTATTGAGAAAAATTGATTTCGTTTCCCTATTAAAATTCTGTATAAAATAGAGTTGTAGATCATCCCCTTTTCGTTTAGAAACAGTAACTCCGTATGGAAGAATGTCACCTAATGCTATTTCAATTTCCTTTTCCTTCACCATGTCAAGATAAAAATCCTGATAAAATTTATATTCATTGCGTGATGCGATATAATATGCCTGACCCAAACCATAGGAGTTTTTTGTCACCGCAGGCATGTTTTGATAGTAATCATTCGTATAACGTCCTAATATGTTAGCTGCTTTTGTATGAATTATCTCGCACAAATCTCCCGTATTATAATATTTTCCATTATAGGATATTGAGTTTTTATAATACTGGGTTGGTGCATCTATTTCTTCCACGCTAATTCCAAAGACACCATCGAATGGACTACCGCCCAAATAGCATAGATCATTTTCATCAACTACATTACTCCAGTATCCTGAAATATATGTACCACCCTGGGCAACATATTCCTTGACTTTTTCAATAAATGGTGTTTTTAACATATATAGAACTGGTGCAATTACTAATTTATATCCTTCAATACTCTGGTCCATATCTAGAAAGTCCACATCCACACCCATTTCCCAGAAGGGTTTATATTGCTCTAATACTCTTTCTATATAGGATTTATCCTTAGTTGGACCCTGAGCTTCATCGATTGCCCACCAGTTTTCCCAATCAAAAATGATGGCAACCTTCGGTTTATTACAGGTATGATATACTGAATCTGTTATCTCTCGTAGTCGGGCACCTACCTCGCTAACTTCTCTAAAAACCCTGGTGTCCCCTGTTCCATCATGACCTACTACTGCTCCATGAAGTTTTTCTGAAGATCCTCTACTTTTTCTCCATTGAAAATACTGTACACTGTTAGAACCGTGTGCAACTGCTTGCATGGACGATAATTCATGAAGTCCCGGACGTTTTGGTGTACAAATATCCGCCCAGTTCGTCATTGAAGGGGTACTCTCCATCATTAAAAATGGCTCTTTTTTCAGACAGCGCATAATATTATGAAAAGCAGCGATTGATACAGCAATATCCACGTCATCTGCTTGGGAATGCCAGAAGGGATAATTATCCCAGGATACAATATCAACCACATCTTGAAACTTAAAATAATCTAGGTATTTAAAGAAAGGCATCATATTTGTGGTTACAGGAATCTGATCATTGTATGCCTTCACCGTTTTCACTTCTTCTACATAGAAATCTCTCATCTGATAGGTAACAAATCGTTTCCAGTCCAACACTAATCCATGTAAAAAAATCTCACCTTGCTCTACAGGACTATGGATTTGTTCCCAATCTGTATAGGTATGTGACCAAAATTTAGCCCACCAAGCTTCATTAAGTGCCTCCAGTGTTTTATACTTATTCTTCAACCAATTACGAAAGGCCTTTTGACACAATGGACAATGACAGGATGCATCCGCAAAATTACCTCCGAGTTCATTAGAAATATGCCACAGGATTACTGCTTCATGACTCCCAAAGCGTTTTGCTAATTTTGTGTCCATCTTTTTTGTTAAATCTCTCATAACCGGTGAGGTATAGCAAAAATTATGGCGTTTGCCAGGAAGATTTCTAATCAATTTATTATTTACCTGCATTACTTCTTCATACTTTGCAGTCATCCACTGAGGCATTGCTGCAGTAGGTGTTGCAAGGATGGTATAGATGCCTTCTTTATATAAACGATTTATAATCACTTCTAACCAATCGAATTGATATACGCCTTCCTCCGGTTCCAAGGTAGACCATGCAAAAATTCCCAAAGACACACAATTAATGTTTGCCTTTTTCATAAGAATGATATCCTTTTCTAATATATCAGGATAATCTAGCCATTGGTCAGGATTATAATCCCCCCCATGAAGCATGTTAGGATACTTATCTAATATAATTTTTTTCATTGCTTACCTCCTATTCTTTTACTGCCCCTGCTACAATACCTGACATGATATGTTTTTGAAAAATAAAATAAATGACAACGGTTGGTATCATAATAATGATAATTGCTGCTGATAAGTACTGCCATGAGCCTTGCTTTGCTCCGGCATATGTCATTAAAAATGTAGTCAATGTCTTTAATTTATTATTAGGCATATATAAATATGGGATATACATATCATTAATAATCGTGACTGATTTTATAATAGCTATCGTCGCAGTAGCCGGTGCTAGCAACGGAAAGATAATTTTGCCAAACAAAGTGAAATAATTACATCCGTCAATCAAAGCACTTTCATCCAGAGATACCGGGATTTTAGATATAAATTGCCTGTAAACATATAGCTGCATAAGATCAGAAGCAATATAAATAATAATTGGTGCTCCAATAGTATTATAAAGGCCTATACCCTGAATTACTTTAAACCTTGCAATCTCTGTTATAAAGGTGGGTATCAGCATACCCATAAAAAATAGTGCAAATACTAATTTATGAAATCTAAATTGAAACCGTTCTAAAATATATGCAGTAACCGAGCCCAAAAATATATTAAATATAAGACTAACTGCTACAATGATAGCCGAATTTCTAAAGGCATAGCCAAGCATTTTATTTCCAAACACTGTGCTATAATTCATAAATGTAATATTGCTCAATTTGGGAAGAAGCAATGGAGATGTCATTACCATATCTCCTTTTGTCTTAAATGATGCAAATATAGTTATTAAAATTGGTCCGAGTACCAAGCATAACATGATAGCACATATTAAATATTTTAAAAGATTACCAATTCTTTTAATATTGCTGGATTTCATTCTTCTACTCATATTAATGCCCTCCTTTTCGAACAGCATTAACGATCAGGCTTTGGACTGAATACACTAAAATGATCAAAATCATTATAGTTACTGCCATTGTAGACGCCAGACCAAAATTATTGTATTTAAATGCCGTATTAATCGTATATAAAGTAAATGTTGAGGATGAATATCCCGGTCCACCATTGGTCATAACAAATGGTATATCAAATATTTGCAATGCTCCTCTAACGTTATCAAAAAGGATAAAATCAATCACTAATGTGATTGATGGAATCTGAATTGCTTTAAATTTTTGCCATGCATTTGCACCATCCACTGTCGCCGCTTCCAAGATATCCTTCGGAATGGACTGCAAGGCTGCGATAAACATGATGATATGATAACCACTGTATTTCCATAAGGAGACACTCGATAAAACATAATTTATAATTCCTGCATCCGATAACCAATTATGTATCGCTCCCTTTAGCCCAATTGCAGTAAGTACTGCATTAAATGCACCGTTGACAGGAGAATAGAAGTAAGAAAAAGCATAGGCTATTGCTACTCCGTTAATAATATACGGAAGGAAGGTCATACCTCTAAAAAATTTAGCTCCTCTGAACTTGGTAGTTAACATAACTGCAAGCATAAGTTCAATGGGAATTGCACATAAATGTACAAAAAAGTATACAGAATTGTTTTTTAACGACATCCATAAATCAGGTGAATGTAATAGCATAGTTTTAAAGTTCTGGAAGCCAATAAAATTCTGTTCTTTGACAAGACCATCCCAATCTGTAAAACTCATTCGAATCAGGTCAAGTGCCGGATATACGACAAACATGAGCAATAAAGCAATCGGTATCAGTAGGCAGGTATAAATAAACTGATTCCTTCTTTTTTGTAATGTATTCATATTTCTGCTCCTTTTCTCTGTTATCCCATAAAAGTAGCTGTTGCAAAATTTCGAATTACAATACTTTGCAACAGCCATTTTATAGTATATTTAAACTTTACTGCCTATTTAATTCCTAATTTTTTTCTGGCTGCCGTCCAATTTGTATCTAAATCTGCTAGAGCTTTATCAAGATTAAAGTCTTTGGTAAACATTTGAGATCCTAATTTTTTATAATCAAATTTCGTTTCTGAAGCCATATTGGAGAAATCATCATTTCCACCATCATAAGTTACAAGTACGGCATCTGGCTGTTTTTCATCTGATGCCTTGAAAATCGGATCCTTATCTTTAGGGAAGGACTTCATTGTGCTATCATCACCTATTTTAGCAACATAATCAGGATACCATGCTTTACTAAAATAGAATTCAAGGAAAGCTTTTGCAAGCTCAGGGTTCTTGCTGTGCTTTGTTACAGATAAAAAGCTGTCGCCTTGTACAATGGTACGGAATTCGTCTGTGCTATTATCCCTAACAGGTAAGTAAAATGTACTTAATTTCGAAGTATCATCTGTTCCCTGTTTAATTGATGCTAAACACCATGGACCAGCTGCTAACATCGCTGCTTGCTTCTGTGCAAAAAGAGAAACAACTTGGTCATGTCCAAGTCCTAAAGGATCTTTTCCAAATACTCCGGATGTAAACAATTGATATACCTTTTTATAAGTTTTATTAATATCTGTTCCTGCAGCAAATGGTTCGTCTTGAGTAGCCAATAAGTTCCAAGTCTTACCGTTTCCACTTTCCACTGATGGTAAGAATTCCATAAATGGATAGGTTGGCCATTCATCCTTTGCTCCTAATCCAATTGCCATAAAGTCAGCATTTTTCGCACTATAGAACTCCTGAAGCTTTTTGGAAACCTCCAAAAATTCATTCCAGGTTGTAGGTACTTTAACTCCTGCCTCTTCAAACATATCAGTCCAATAATATACATAATCCTGTGTTGCTTTTTCTGATACACCTAGAACTTTACCATCAAATTTATAACCTTCTGTATATACATTGTCTGCAGCAGCCTTTGTATCACTTAAATCGTATACATAATCCTTAAATCTGGCAAATGTAAACGGTTTATTGTACATAATGTCTGGAAGTTGATTTGCAGCTGCTCTGATTTTCATTGAATTCCAATATTCCGAATCATCTTTTGTTTGTTCAATTTCAATCGTTACATTTGGATAAAGTTTTTGAAATCTTCCCTGAAGATCCAGCTCATCAAATAGTGCAACATCATTTTTATCATATGTCGCCAACACCAAAGTGGCTTTGATATTTGGATCCAAAGCTGTTTTATCCCCACCAGCTTTTGTCACAACAGGTGTTGCTGTTGTATTAGTAGAGGTTGCCTTTTCTTTGTTTCCGCAACCTGTTAACATAGAAAAACACATAACCAAACATAACAAAATTGCAATGATTTTTTTAGTTCTCATATCTTTCCTCCTCTTCTCAAGATGTTAAGCATCTTTGATGTATGTATCTTAGCATCACTCAAATCGTTATGATATGAACTATTTCTAGTTTTATTGATATATTGTTAGCAGTTATTTTTTATAAAAAGCAATAGGAGACATGCCTACTTTCTTTTTAAATACTCTCGTAAAATGCTCTACGTTACTATAACCTATCGCCTTGCTAATTTCGTATACCTTCATATTTGTCTTTTCCATTAACTCCGTTGCTTTTCGTATTCTTAATTCTGTCAGATAGGATATAAAAGATTGACCAAATTCCTGACTGAATCTGGAACTAAAATACTTTTCATTAAACCCAACCAAACTCGCTACTGCTCCCAAGGTAATACCCTCATCTGAATAATTATCCTCCATAAACCTTTTCGCAACCAAAAAAGCATCTAAGGCAGGTCGACTTTCATATTTGTGCTCAATATAATCAAATACCCATCTACAAAAATTAATAAGCCACATTTCTATATCCCTATTTGACTTTAGACGATTTAATTTATCATAAAAATCAATATTCTTATCAAATAAATTGAAAATGGAATCTTCATTTTCCTGTAGCATAATGGCAATATGATATATAATGGATAATCCTTGATGCTTTGCTGCTTCAAATGGAATGATTAATAATCCTGGAATTATCTCACGTTGACATTTAAGCATCTCTTCGCTCTTATTATTCTTAATACTATTAATGAGCGGTAGAAATTCTATATTTAAATCAATCGCCTCTTCAACTCTAAATTTTTTATAATATTCAGATGTATAAACCCCTTCTCTTCCAAAAATAAACTGCATCGATAAATTATGATATGCTTCCTTGATTTTTATCTCAAAGTCTTTTGTTCCTCTTCCTAAATCACTGATTCCCGCCGATGTAGCTATATTCATATAGTTTTTCCATACCGTCATTAACTGTTTGCATATAGATTGAATCCTCACCAAAGATTCTTCTTCCTCACACTCATATAAAAGAACATAATTAGATGCAGTTATGTTTATAATATTACAATTTGAATTTATCCTTTGTATTTGCTTCGAAAAATGAAGCATCGGTACTATTAATTCTTGATCTATATTTTTAAAGCGCTTTCTGACATTTTCAAAATCAACAATTTCAAAGCAAGCTATGTAGTAAAATGGCGGAATGTATTTATCAGAAATCTCGGCTTTGCCAAGTACAAAATGTTTCAGTTGGTTGGCAACGTCTAGCTCAGTATCCGGATACAACTCACTCGTTTGTTGCCTTCCTCCTTTTTCTTCTAAAAGCTTTTTCAAATTTAAAAAACAGTTCGTAAGCGTTACCACACTAATATCTGCCTTAAGCAAATAATCAACCGCTCCAAGGAGAAATGCATTTCTAACCAAAGGAAAATCATTATATGCACTTAAAACGACTATAATGGGTGGTACTGAACGTTTTTGAACCTGCTTGATTAATTCAATTCCATCCATAACAGGCATATTCATATCTGTTAAAATGATATCTGCATCTATATGTTGTAAAAGATCCAAAACTCCCTTCCCATGGATTGCTTCTCCGACTATCTGAAAACCAATACTTTCCCAGTCTATCATCATTTTAATCGATGCCCTGTTAATGGTATCATCATCCGCGATTATCACGTTAAACATGGTTATCCTCCTCCGAGTCTTGAATGATTTCCGGTATTTTAACTGTTGTCTTTGTGTAGTGACCTGACTTGCTTTCTATTGTAATTCCATATTCTTTTCCATAATTTAACTTTATTCTTCTTTGAACATTTGCTATTCCAATATTTTCTCCGCTCTGTTTTTTATCCATTAATAAATGCTTTATTTTATCTTCTGCAATACCACAACCATCATCTTCCACTACCAGATAAATGACATTGTCTTTCTTGTATATATGTATATTTATATGACCAATATCCTCTTTTTCTTGCAAACCATGTGAAATAGAATTCTCAACAATTGGCTGTATTAGTAAGCGTGGAATTTGGTTATTCAAACAATCTTCCTCAACATTAACATTGACTTCAAAATTATCTGCATAACGTATTTTCATCAGATAAATATAGCTATCAAGCAATTCCATTTCTTCACGAATGGTGTAGAAGCTGTTCGTGCTTTTAAAGGAACAGGTAAGAATCTTCATTAGCGATTCCGCCACATTTTTTATACTATCATATTTTGCCACCTGTGCCATAAACCGAATCGTATTTAAAGTATTTACTACAAAATGAGGGTTTATTTGAGATTGCAATGCCCTTATTTCTTCCTGATGTTTTTCTATTTCCTTGGACTCATTACTAGCAATTAATTCCCCAATCTGCCGAACCATTTTATTAAAAGAATGGATCATTTTACGCACTTCTTTCGCTCCCCCTGGTTGTACATGGGTGTCAAGCTTTCCAATTTCCATCTGTTCCATTCCTCTCACCAAATCATTAATTGGCGAAATAATATTTTTCAAAAACAGCTTAGTAAAGAAATAGAAAAGTATGAAGAGAATAATTGATACCGTAATTAAACTTATCGTAATGTTATTGTAAACGCCCATGATTTGATTGTACTTGGATATCGTTATCAGCTTCCAATCAGAATCAGCCACATTTTGAATTAAAAATCGTAGTTTTTGACCATTTACTTTTTTTATATGATTACCAGTTGGATAATCTGCTAATTGGGTGATTATCTCATCATCTTCGGAATCTGATTTCACGATTATATTTCCTTTATTATCGACCAAGTACATACTTCCAATATCAGTCCATTCCTTATAGGTCTCAATCAAATGAAAAGACTGAGAATTTATGTATAAGGATACCATTTGAATCTGCTGATTTATATCATACTTATCAGGTGCAAAAGCAATTACCAACATATTTTTTTGTCTGTTTGTACCTTTTCTTGACAATAATAAATTTTGTTTTTCATATCCCAATGTTACATTATCTTTATTTTTAAGAGCATCTTTATACCAGATACTATCACTGATTTTATCTAAAGGAATATCTAGATTGTCCTTTAAGTCATAGTGACTTTTATTCATCATATAAAAATGTACTGCTAATATATCCGCTTTTGGTATGAATAGAGAGTTATAGGATGCCTTTAGTTTATTATTATAGTCATATTTTTGTATATCATCTCCCTTATTGTAAATTGCTGCATACTCTAAGACCTGATTATCATTAGTTAACAGGAAATGACTTAAACTCATAAAACTGTCTTCTATTTCTCCATCTAAAGCAGCCTTTACATTATTCTGTGATAATTTCATTGTTTCAACTAAAGAGTTTTCCGATTGTCTTATTACAAAAACCATAGCAGTAATAATTACTGCTAAAATTGGAACTACGATTAAAATCATAAAATTTCGATAAAAAATTTCACTCAATCTTTTCCTCTTTTGCATACAATTCCCCCAATTATATCTATTAATATCACTATACCATGAATTGAATTTTTTCCCCATATTCAAAATATAGTTTTATTGATATTTTTTCAGATTTAATGAATCTGAATGAATTAATATTTCTGTGTTATTAATTGGATTTAGATATGAAAATGAATGTGTGAGTATCTATATACAGATGACTTGCCTTACCCACATGCGTGATAATGCATCCGCATGAGGCCGGTCCGCGCATCTGCATATAGATACTCACACATTCATTAATTTACACTATGGATGATTTTTGACACGGTAATCCCAACATGTCTCCCCTTTAAATTAGTTTGTGCTGAGGTTATTGTCCCGCTTTATGCGGGGGAATTGACAAGGACAAACTTCTATATGTGAATTATGTATACCTGAATTTACAATCACATGTAATTTTTATGACTTCTTTTAAAGTATCCATTATATTTTGCCATAAAAAACCGACCTCCAATTGCTAGATTTAGGTCTAACTTTTGGAGATCGGCTCATTTATTTGTAGAACTGCTTTTTGATGTTCACTATAATTTTCATTGCTATTAATTATAAAATATTTGAATCAGTAAAAAAGATTGAATATTTGTAGGGGTTTCATTTTATGATCTTTTATTGATTTATTCCTATGTCAAATCAACAGTGAAAACACCTTACATCTGAGCATTAAATAAGCTCTTAATCTTATAGATAACATCGTCCGAATCAGCATTGATACTTGACGCTTCATTGATATTGGATATCTTTTGAAGTGCATCAATGTTAGCGTTATAACCTATCGTGTAAATAGGAATCTTACTTTGTTGAATTAACGGTTCAGCATAATCAAGTCCAATTCCTTCATTGGTTTCTCCATCACTAAGTAAGAATAACATTAACTTTGCATCTGGTTTGTCTTTCTTTGCCTTCTGAAGCATATCGATTGCTACGGTTATACCGTCATAGGTTGCAGTTCCACCAGTCGCCTGAAGGCCTTCTACCGCGCCTTGGAAATATGCTCTTTGATTAAGATCAAATTTGCCAATCGGTACTTCCTTCGTTACACCAGAGCTATAGCTAACCAGACCCACATAATTATTATCATTAATATACTGCGCACCATTGATTAAGCTCTTCTTCAGCTGTGATATGGGCTCTCCATTCATGCTTCCGCTGACATCAGCAACGAATACTGCTATGATATCTTTTCCGCCATCCTTATTGGCCTTCCATAATTGTTGTGCTTGCAATACTGTTGCACCAATTGTGTCATATTTTTCTCCTTTGTAGCTGTCCAAACCATTGAAGCCATAGTCAGAGGCTAACTTTTGAGAATCCTTGTTTGCACAGAATTCAGAAAATTTGCTCAAAATAGCTTCTTTATCCGCGGTTAAGGTTCCAACTTTATAAAGTGGGTTATCATGTCTAATTCCGAACGGAATAAAATCGTATTTTGATAATTGATCATCATTTATGTATGTTTGATATTCCATGACCATTCCGTCTAATTTTCCTGAAGCTGCACTTTCTCTCATTTGCATCGTGGTATAAGCTACAAACGGCACGTTATTTTGAAAGGTTGTAAAGCCATTCTTTGCTTTATCGCTCAATAGGTTGCTGCTATCATAATGAGCTAATGTACTTAACAAAAAGTTTAGACCAGTGGAGCTGGCTAATGGATTTGTATAGCCCATAATCATTTCATTCTTTTCTACTGCTTTTAATACTGCTGCCATATCTGCTTTTTTGTAACTAGCTTCCAGCTTCTTCTTCGTGGATTCATTTACTAAGATTCCTGCTACGTTACCAACTAGCTTGTTGGATACAATAGTTACAGATCCTCCTTGCGCCTTAATGAGGTTACCCCATAATTCGGAGGAAGGAGCGAACGCATCCGGAACATATTTGTTTGATAAAATGTAATCTGCTGCCTGACCTGAAGAAACATTGCGAATGGATACAGACACCTTTTTCCCATCCACTTCAAACCCCTTGGAATTAAACTGTTTGGCAATCTCATTAATCCAACCATCTTTGTCCTTGCCCGATTTTTCTGGGCTGGCACATATCTCAATATTGATTTCGCCCTTTCCTTCAACAGTCAACGGATACTTACTAATATCCGGTAGCTCGTCGTATAGTGAGGCCGGTTCCAGACTAATGGAGGCTTTTCTAGGATTACCCGTAGTTACATCAATCTTCTTTGTCAGATAGTCAAGCTTCTCCTCCATGGTTTTGCTTGAATATGCCTGAAAATCTTTACTATCTTGTTTTCCCTTAGAACTATTTGATAATGAGCTTAATGCCGTTACCAAAATAAGCACAAACACAAATAACGCCCCGATGCCCACAATAAACTTAATCATATTTCCTCGATTCATTACATTATCTCCCCTTCGTATTTTTTCGTTAAATCATTAATATCACTATTACTACTGCTATTGCTAGTAGTTCTTAGACTTTGCATAGCATTAACCATATCTCTTAGCTTGGTTACATCTTTTTCTTCGCTCACTTCACCAATGCGAGACATTTCCGTAATTAAGCTTTCAAATTCAATTAATATTTCATTGTTCTTCCAAAGTTGATTATTTATAAATTCAATATTTGCACGAACAACTTCTGGCATACCGTCGTCATCAAATATTTCAATGCGATTCGACAATCGTTCCAAATTAATAATCAACGCATCCTCTACCGTCTGTATGATATCGGTGATTGCACTGGTTTCATCCTCTTCCCCACCAGCTACCTGCAACAGAACCGCTCTTCTCTTTTTAAACTTTTGAATCTGCGTACGGGCAATGTTGATGTCCCTTAATATCTGAGTATTTCTATACTGCTTGGTATATCGTTCAATCTCAATATCAATCCGATCAAGTTCCGTCATCTTTTCCTCAGCCGTAATCTCTACCACTGAAACCCCAAAAATATATTTATATAATAGGATTATGGCAAATAACACTACAAGAAAGGTGGCCATGATGGCAATTGTTTTCATAAGGTTAGTTGCATCCATACTATTGATAATAATTATGGCTGCGGGTATTGTGATCACTCCACTGATACCGATGAACCAATACATGGTGTAATTTTTGTTTCGTTTCTTTTTCATCATATCCTCCTGTTAAAAACCAATTCAGGGTTTTGCTCTACTTTATGTTCTTGGCTTAATTCTGTTCCTGTGGTGGTTTAATCCTTTGAATTCTAAGCTTAATTAGATTAATTTGTTTTTATCTGTTGTTTTCAATTTAGATATAAGATTATTTATAAAATTTTAATTCTTTGCTTTAACGTAGTAATTTTATAAACTCATATCCTAATTATATACTATCTTTTTGTTAAAAGCATTAGAATTATGTTAATTTTTTTATAATTAGTTAAATTATGGTGGAGGTAAATATTAAAGGGTGTGAGTAAAAAAACAAGGACTATTGGGTTACTTTAATTGTCCTTGTTTTTTTGGGATTGGTAAGGTACTTGATGCTATACAAACTCGATAGTTTGTACTATATATTGTATTTCACTATTTATTTTTAGACTATATTTTGTATTTTTAATCTGTATATTCCATCATATCCATGGATTTTTGAAGAATTTTGCTGACAAAATGACGACATCGAATCGACTTTTTTACTTCGAAATTACTCCGCACCACTCCGCAAAATTCATTCTATAATTTCATTTATCATTCCACTTCCACGTATGAAAAGTCATCTGCATTAATCTTTTTACAGGAGATTCCACATGCATTTGCCTTCCACTCCATTAAAGCTTGAACTCTACTATTACATGACGCAAAAAAAAGTTGATCAAATACTCCATTTTCGATTTGTAACTGATACTTCACTAAATCTAAAAATGCTAACATGTTAACATCATCCATACAACTTGTAATATCATCCATTAAGTAAATTGGGAACTTTTCCTTTTCTAATAGCTGAAATGCATTTCCTAAGAAATATGAAAGCATAAAAACACTTAACTGTCCATCACTTAACATATTCATAATTGGGTGGCCTGCTTCATCCAATAATTCGAGTTCTTTTTCATTTTTTTCACCAGAACGTTTTACCAACTCAAACTTCTTAATATGTGTGTCTCTCGAGAGTTTATGAAAAATTTTTGTCAAATAAGGACCAACTTTTTCATATTCTGATTTCGTTAAATCCAATTTAATTGATTTCAATTCTTTGATTTTACCGTCTGTAGCAGTTAATAATTTGTCTACCTCTTCTAGTTGTTCATCTGTTTTTGCATTGTTTTCTATCGCTTTTTGAAGTTCTTCTTGACTTTTCTTATAGCTATTATTTTTTATATAAGCATTTAAAGAATCCACTTTTTTGCTTAATAATAGGATACCCCAATCAACTATTTGAGGTGTGGATTGTATTCTATTTGTAACTTCCCGTAAAATCTCAGCATATTGTTTTTCTTCTTTCTCATATTTAACAACAGAAAAAATCTTTGAAACATCCTGCAGTAATGATTTTTCTTGGTCTTCCTGCAATATCATTTTTTTGTTATCATCTTCTAATTTATGTATTTTTTCTTCTTCATTCATTTTTTCAAAAGAAAATAGGTTTGAGTCTAACTGATTTAATATCCTTACATTTCCTGCAAATGTATTGCATTCATTTATGACTAAATTAATATTAGTAATTTGCTGTAAAAGCTGTTCTCTCTTTAGTTGAACCGCCTTCTTTGCATTTAACATGACTTCTTCATAGATTTTATCAAACACATCCCCCTTTTCTTTTGCACTTTTTGTTTTTTCGTTAAGCAATCTGCTATGCTCATCTGTATATTTCTGTGCCTCCAATAATATGTCTGATTCAGAAATATCTGAAAATTTATCTTCTGAACCACATATCGGGCAGCTTAGATTCCCACCTTTGCTTATAAGCTCTTTACGGTAATCCAAGACTGACTGTTTATCGGCAATTAATGAGCTCATCATTTTTAAAACATTACTTCCTTTTGATAATACCTCAATCTCCTGCTCTAAACCCTGTTTTTCATTTTTTATTTCTAATATCACATTCTGCTTTTCATCCCAATATTTTTGTGTAAATACATCATATTGTAAAGCAATAATTTTTTCAGAATTATGAGCAAGGTTTTCTACCGTAATTACTAATTTATCGTAAAAATCCTTTTCTTGGACTAATTTATTTCGATGTTCTTTATCATACATTTTCTCGGAAATATATTTTTTTATCTTGTCTGATTTATTTTCCATTTCATACGAGATCAATTTCAGAAATTTGTCTATTTTTTTTGATGTTTCACTTTCTAATAATTGCTCAACAATTTCCTTCGCTTTAACATAACCACATTCATATAAATTACTTATCTGAGTATTTAAATCTTCCTCTGTTAATTTCGATACATCTAAAATTTCATTCATATAAATAAGTGTTTGATCGTATTTGAGATTTTCTGGAGCAACTATACTTTTTTCAATATTTTCTTTTTTTTCATTGATAACTTCCTTGGTTATTTTGTTATCATTAATTTTCTTTCTCTTTTCTTTTGTATCAGTTTCAAATAACTCTAAATTCTCTAAAACAATATCAATTTCCTGATATTGTTTATGAAAATCTGAAAATAACTTTTCTATATCTTCTTTTTTATTACTTAACAAATTATACGCTTTTTGCATATCAAAAATGTGATATTGATAAAACGTATCCATTCTCATCCACTCATTAACTAAATCATTTCTAACCTCATTATCATTTTCATCATAAACCACCAATGTCCCTGGGTCTAACAAAGTATCTTCTTTCTGGACTCTCACAATTTTGTATGTCTTTTCATTATCTACTACCAACAATTCAACTTTAGTATCTTCGTTTAAACGTTTTTTATTTTTTAAAATAGTAATTCTATTATATGCAAGATTCTGATCTGCTCTTCTTGTAAATCTTCTTTCGTAAACTGATTGAATTCGACCAATTTTCCCTGTTAAACACCATTCTATTCCATCTAATAGTGTTGTTTTTCCACTTCCATTAGGTGCATCACATAAAATAAGTTTTGCATCACCAAAACTAAAAGGTGTCTTTTTTTCAATTCCTCTGAAATTGTCTACAATAATTTTTTTTATCAATATCATTTTACTAGCCACCTCTTAACTTCATTGAATTCATCATCTGTGAAGGAAAATAGTGTTTCGCCTTTTTTTCTACCATCCACTTTTTCATGTTTTTCATATAAAATGCTTAAATCTTTTCTGGCAGGTAGTATCTCCAACAGTTTTCTTTCTAGTTCATCTTCTTGTGTATCATTTATAAATTGATCATACCAAAACGGAAGCAATATCATATTGTTTTCATCAATTTCATCATTATCCCCACATTCAATAAAAACTTTTCTTGAAACTGATGTTGATTTTTCAATTGATACATCACTTGGAATATTTTTATATTTCTTACCAATTTCATTCTTTTTATCATTTCCCACTAGAATTATTTGTACAATATTATATCGTAATTTATTTATACTATTTCTGTTAAATCTATCTGTATAATTTCCAAAATTTAAAAGTTTTAATATTTTTGTATCCCATTTTTTACAGAAATCAATAATATTATCTTGAATTTCCGGTTGTAAAATAATAAATAATTCATCTTCGTTAGTACTAATATATATCTCTCTTAACTCAACAGGTTTTTTTTCTTCATCCCAGAAGAATTCCAAATCAATTACATTTTTATTTATATTGCTATTATCACTACTTATTCCAGGGCTTTGAATTATTGTCTCACGATTATTAATATCCTGGGCCAAATAATTATACATTACAGTTTCTTCTTGGTTATTATTCAAAAGTGATTCATAATAATATTTTTCAAAACAGTCTTTCCAAGTCATTTTTTCTTCTCCTTTATGCATGTACTACAAAAAATTGTTTTATCACAATCGTTAATGTTAATCCACTCATTTACATCAGTCGATATGCAATCCATACACTCTATTCTAAACTTCCCTTCTGTTAATGAAGATACACTATTTTCCGAAATAATATCCGATACCGATTGGTCATATGTAAATTCACCTTTGTAATCACCTTTCCAGTACCATACCTCTGGACGTAATGTTTGCATTCTATCAAATAAATTCCCAATACATGCTTTTGGTTTTTCATTTTTTCCTGAAAATAAAACAGTTTTCGGAAATTGGTCTTTAAACTTAAATACTATTAGTTCTGACTCTGATTTATCTATATACTTTTGCGGCTTTAATTTTTCTTTCTCCTCATCCTTCAAGTCGTCTTTGCAATTCTCATAATTTATGTTAAACATAATTTTCCACAAATATCCAAAGTAGCACCCTGATTCCGCTCGATGTTCTTTAAATATAGTTAACCTTTCAACGATACTTTTCCCCTCAAACTCCTTAATATATGTTTCTTTTTTTCTACTAATGGTGTTTAAAAGCATATACTGCCCTTCTACATTCATACACAATCCATATATCCATAGAGCAGTATTATTAACAATGTTGTGTAACAATTGTAATTCTACTGTAGATAGTTCCTGATTATCTTCTTCAATTTCTTCCCATATTTCTAGTATTATGCTTTGCAAATATGCTCCTATACTCTCTTCATTTTCACATAATGTGTTGTCTGTTAAGTACTGAATAAAATCTTTATAAGTACATTTTTTTCTCTCTAATTCACTTGCACAACTTTCATCATCATTATAGAAATCCTGCACATATCTTATTGCTAATCCAACTGCAATCTTCTTTCTCGTTTGATCATCAACTATCATTGAGTTTGGTTTTATAATAGCATCAATTTTATTCTCGATTTCAATTCTATACTTACCAATAGACTTATATCCAGCTTCAATTTTTAGGCTTCCTAAAAAATCATTCATTGAAGTTTTATACGCATATGTCTCAAAACATTTTGTTTGTGATTCGTTCTTTAATAATTTATGTATTTCATCTAATTTTTTTTCATCATAGTACGGTTTAATTGTAATATCACTTTTTTGTCCAAGATATTTTTTCAATTTATCGTAAGTAGGTTTAATGCAAGCATTGTTTGTGTGAATAGATAATTGCGGGATGATTTTATCTTGAAACTCATATACTTTTAATCTCAAGTATTGGTAATATAAATCACGCATAATTTCTTTTAGAATAACAGGTTTTTTTGGATAATACTTAACTTGAATTATTTTTATTTCATCTTTCTTTTGAACAAATATATCTTCCAAATATTCCGTGCATATAAATGATACATCATTCTTTAAGAGTTCCTCAATAGCAACTAAATCTTGAAACAAATAACCGCGCACTTTACTACTTGCGTTTCTATTTGATTCCCCTTGATACATAAGTCCAAATATTTCATCATTTGTATGTGCCATTCTTTTCACCCATTCTCGAAGTAATTTTTTTCTATAAGAAATATAAGACTATTTATATCAATTCCTTAAAACTTCCCCTGCGTAAAATACCTTGCTCCGCTGCATCATATAAATATGCAAAGCTTGCATTATTTCTATATTCTTTTAGGCTTACTTTGTGATTTACAAAGTTAGTCCCTACACCTATTACGCCAGCAGTCACAAGTCCTGCTCCTATTACCCATGTAGGAAAAGAATGTAAATTATCGTTTGTAAATTGCATTAGACCCACAGCACCACCTGTTATTTCGATTAAAGATTTCATATTTCCCATGCGATATCCTATTCTATGATCCTTTAACAGCTTATCCATATCTGACAGTTCACATTTCCATTTTTCTCTAAACGTATTCGTAGCTGCTTTAATTTCCTGCCAGCTTGAACACACAGATAAACTATTCTCGAAATCTCGAATTTCTTCTCTCAAATGCAATAATTCCGATTCTCTTTTTTCTCTAAAATCTAATATAGTTTCAAAACTAATATCTAAATTTGGAGTTGGCATAGCCTTCTCAAATACAGATGTAAGGCATATGCTTTGTTGACTCTTCCACTGCTTCTCATACGCTTGATACACATAACTATTTTTGTCAGTTCCTACAATCATATCTGCCGTACTGATTTTAGCCAAATACTCTGCCATAGTTGACATATATAAATTAGCTGCTGTTTCTTCCATTTCAAGCCATTCACCATTACTATCTATATGTAATAATCCCCAACTTTTCATCAAATCATATAAATTAGTCGGAATCTTTTTGTAGTGTATCATCGTTCCGATTTGAGGTATTTGAAGATTTTTCATACCCCTTTTGTTATTTTTCCTATAATTCGGATTTAAACCTTTAATCTTATGAAGCACTTCACTGGAAAACCCATTATTAGCATCAGAATAGAATAATTCGTCAGGTGTGATTGATGAGTACAGTCCACGCTCTTCTAATGCCTGAACTTCTGGTGAGTATTCAGCATCAAATTGATTTGGAACAATCGAATGTATTTTATCCCAATATAACATTGCATTTCTTAGCCAAACCCCATCCTTTATATCCATTGACGGATAATATAATATTGATCTTGACATCTTATTTTCTCCCATTTTAAATTTTCAAAACTCTTCAACATTGCATTTTTACAATATCCTTCTCATTTGCCTATTTCTAAATTATACTTTTCTTTCACCCCATCAAACACTTTTTTCTTCACAAGATAAAGGTCAACTTTTGTTCCCGTTAATGCAACATAAAGTTTGTTTCTCGTGATTTGCGAAATCTTTGATATGTCAAATGTATCCGTGTCCAATTCAACATACGTATCCGTTAAAACAACACAAACATTTTCAAATGTATCTCCATTAGAATATGACCAATTAAGAGAACTAAAACTATATTTATTTGCCTCCATCCAAACTAGATTCATGATTTTATTATCATCTAAAATTGTTTCAACTTCCTCTGCTTCGACCCAATGAACATCTCCCTAATCAGGAATATATTCTTTTCCCGAAAATTCAAACTTTCCACACTCTCTATCGTAATCAATTCCTTTAATCCAGCCTCTTCCTACAAGTAAATTTTCAATTGCATTCTGTACCTGTATTTCCTTTTCAGGTTTTTCAAAAATCACTGCTCTTAATTTTGTTTTTAGGAAATTATTAAGATTAGTAAATTCATCATCTGCAAAATCTGTTTCAACTTCTAAATATGACAATACAAATGCTATATTTAATAATACCACTTCAACAATTTGACGTTGTATTGGCCATAAACTATATCCCCATCCTGGCATTTGCTCAATATCAAATTTTACAAACGTACTTGAATCAATCTCCAATACATCGATAACGTTTTTAGCTAACCCCTTATATTGAACTGCATACATTTTAAATGATGAAAATCTTCCAGATTCCATTGTTGAAGTATCATTCAATGTTCTCTCAACAGAATTTTTTAATGTTTTACATTGAAAAATCAGTATTTTAATATAATTGTTTTTTTCTATATTCAATCATACTCCTCACGCCCTCTTTTCTCTCCATAAACAACTTTCCCACATTACAACATGTTCCCGACCTTTCTGTCGGGAACATACTGCAATTACATCCATTTGTTTTCCAACTTCAACTACATATCTTCTGATCTGTAACGAAAATAAACTACAATTTCTTGTAACATCTTCCTTTAGTCGATCCATCATCAAGGATTTTTCCATCTGCGACCAATGCTCTCAACAATTCTTTTGTTCTTGTTTCTTTCACATCAAGAACCTCCACTAAATCGCTAGCCTTATACCACATATCTGATTTCATAAAACTAAGTATCTGCTCATATTGCTCCTGTGTTTTTTTCGTCACTTTTTTTCTGTCGCTTTTTTGTGTCACTTTTTTTCTGTCGCTTTTTTCTGTCGCTTTCTTCACTTGCTTTTTCTTAAATTCTAGCGTTAAAATTGTTCTATCTGGATCAAATTGTTCCTCGATCACTGGTTCAATCCAACCTTCATCTTCCCAGACATTAAAAATATTTGGAACTCCACTTCCTGCACGCTCACCAATGTTAATAAGATTGAACATCTTCATAAGCGTCTTATTACGAGGATCTGATACTCCGCCTTTTCGCATCTGAACCTTGCCTGTCCTACTGTAACCTGGATTTTCCATAATTAGCTTATCAGGTTCTTTTTTAATTACCACACCTCTGACACCGTAAAAATCCGTATTTATAAGACAATTTGCAAGCGCTTCTCGTAAAGCTTCATGCACAGGAGTATCATCAATACGATCTCCACCCTTAGTCTTAAATGGTACTTTAATATCCTTGATCATTTTGTTATATACCCGAAAATAAAAATCACAGATATTACCTGACCACTCACCTGAACTTGACTGTAATCGATCTGTCCAGCGAATCGTAGGATCAAGCACTTCTCTATAGTCTAAAAAGTATTCTGGGAAATGTCGCACAATGTTATACTCGTTTCCAAACATCAGCATACCTGCTGCCGTAGGATGTAACTGTTTATCAACTTCAGATATTGCTGCTGCACCAATACTACGAAGATACTCTGCATCATCTAATCTTTCAAATGGATGACCTGCTTTTAATGTTCTGTGGCGATTTCTGTATCCCTGAATTGTTTCTTGATTTAAATCTTCCATTATTGCATCATCTAAGACTTCCATATCCATTGTGTTATCCGTCTGGTCGCGCAACATCGCTTTTACTTGAAGTCTTGTACAATGATAATCACCTGAATGGTTTCTTCTGAAAGTTCCTCCAAATATGTCATTATTAATAAATACAGGCTTTTGTTCCCGTTTTGCCATTGGAACATAAATCACAATAATTAAATCTTCTCCAACCTCGTAAAACTCAACATCAGTTTCAGATAAGAGATTGATATTTACCTTTTGACTGTTATGGATCAAATTCCAGAAATTATCCAGCAGTTTCTCTTTATCAGCTGCCTTTAAACCTGTCGTTTTCCAACTTTTATCATCAAGTTCTTTAATCCCTAAAATAATTACTCCACCATAAGTATTAGCAAATGATGAATAGGTATCCCAGAGTGCAATTGGAAGTCCTCCATTTGCTTTCTTTACCTCTCGACGATTATCTTCTTTGTATGAATCTAATTTTTTGATATCAAAAAGTTTCTCCATAAATTCCACCTTTCTAATCCATATCAGATAATTTATTATTACAATATACACAATAAACAGGCTCTTCTACCGACATATCTGTATCAATAACCATAAGCATATTACAATATGTACATCTTATAAGTTTGTTCACTGCACTGCAATTCAAACACATTCCGTACGGCGCATAAATCTCATCTATGCACACATATTTTTCACCGCATTCAGAACATTCCAAATTCTCTGATGCAATAGATACCGGTATTCCTAACATTTCAATAACTTCATTATCTAAATCAATATCACATCTTGCTATGACTTTTTCTGTTGTTCTTTACTACATTGATAAGATCATCATATTTGCAATTCTCTGTTTTCCAATCATAATTACGTTGATAAACAGGGATAACAAATTTCTTCTTTGTCCGTTACATATATTCAACTAATTTTGATTCTGATCCCTTGAAATGTGCCTCCCAATAATCAGTGTAATGAAGCCTAGATAGACTTCTCCAATTGTTATGTTCCTACAAGCTGCCCTATTCTCTATTTTATAACAAGTAAAATAATTGTATCGCTAATTTGTCATATTATCAACCATATTTTGTCATTTTGAATAGTATTTAGTAGGATTTATTAACAAATAATATACAGTCTATATTAGGTGCAAATCAGGTCAGTGCCGGTCGTTAGCAGATGATACCTGAAATTTGCAAGAATTTCACAAGCACAATACATAATATTGTGCAGTTTCCATCCATAATGCTCATCTTCTAGACAATTTTTATAAAGCCTGCAAGAACTTTCTAGAAGCCTCGTGGCTGTCGCCACATAAAAAAAGAGGTAGGAGTCTCGGAAGAAAGTTAACTTTCTTCCGAGACTCCTACCTCTTATATTCACATTGCTTGTAGTTGATCACTCAAAATCAATCATAGCATCACCCTAAAACCTCACCAACCTACCTATATCATACCCAACAACCCCATTTGTGCCTCTTCACTATACATCAGCACCTCATACTCATTCCCCTTCTCACTAGTACGCATTGAGGTAGAGATCCCGAATTCAATCCCTTTTTCCGTTACCGTCATCATCTTCCTTCGATATAGCGGATTAAATACTTCCTCAACATAGCCTAGCTCCATTAACTTAGAATTCAAATGAGTTGCCGCAAGCCGTTTCATCTTCTCTTCCTCTCGAAGTGCATTCAGCTGTTCTACAAATTGACCAATTAATGCCGTTTCTTCGGGTTTGAACTTTAATTTCATCTCTTCTGTTACATAAAAATCCGTCTTGATCGCCTTGGTTTTGGTGCTTTGCTTTGGACTTGTTATTTCTACTTCCTGTTCATAGCACAGCATTTCTGTGTTCGCATGGGTAAAGTCTATGATGGCATCGATAAAATATTGCCCATACTTTTGCAATTTGTTCTCACCAACACCCGTAACCTTTAACATCTCAGCTCCGCAAGAAGGCTGCTTTACACACATATCAGTAAGGGACTTGTCCGAGAATATAATGTAGGGAGGTACCCCCGCCTCTTTTGCAAGCTGAGTTCGTACTGTTCTCAGAGCGTCGAACAATTCATAACCTCTTGAAGTAAGTAACTCTGATCTATGTTTTATGATACCTTTATCCGATTGTTGCTGTGATACATTTTCTTTCGATAATTTCATGACAACTTGTTGTTGATCCGTTTCAATCGTACCAGCGGACTTATTAACTCGCACAATGGAATACTTGTCATTGGTGAGATACAAATAGTCTTCAATCACCAACTTATTTATAACATTCTTAAGATAAGCTTCCTTCGCCAAGGACTGCTTTGCAAAGTAGCTGCTGTTCATCATATTATTGACGGTAAGTTTTGCAATTCGCTTACCCATTAGTGTTGCAATGATTACATTGATTCCATATCTTTGGCCGCACTCTTTGATACATCCAATGATATCTTTGGCAACTTCGGTCACATCCATCTCTTCAAATTCTGTTAGGCAGTTTGAGCAGTTATCACAACAACTCTCACCAAACTGGCCGAAGTATCGCAAGATGTAATCTCTCAAACAATCTTTTGTAAAGCAATAGTATGTCATTATTTTGAGACGCTCTTCATCACGTTCGCGAATTACATCTTTCTGAGCATCGGATAACTCGTCATTATCATTTCCATTTTCAATTAAAAACTGATTGATTCGTACGTCCCTGGCACCATAGAGCAGTATGCACTCTGAGGGCTCTCCATCACGTCCCGCTCTTCCTGCCTCCTGATAATACCCCTCCATATTCTTAGGCATATTATAGTGAATTACATATCTTACATTTGATTTATCAATTCCCATTCCGAAGGCATTCGTTGCAACCATAACTAATTTTTTATCATATATAAAATCCTCTTGATTATCACTACGATCCTTATCACTTAAACCTGCGTGGTATTTTGAAGCAGCAATACCATTTTTTATAAGCAGCTCATATACTTCATCCACATTTTTACGAGTGTTACAGTAGATAATTCCACATTGCATCATGTGTTTCTCAATATAATCAATTAATTCCCTATTCTTATCCTTCGGGCTTCGTACTTCAAAATAAAGATTCTTTCTATCATATCCTGTAACGACTTTGGATGGATTGTAAAATCCCAATACACATATGATATCCTCGATTACCTCTTTGGTTGCTGTAGCGGTAAATGCGCTGATTACCGGTCGTTTTGGTAATTGATCGATGAATCGGACGATCTTCAAATAACTGGGTCTAAAATCCTGTCCCCATTGTGAAATACAGTGCGCTTCATCCACTGTGATCATCGCTATCTTAGTATGGAAGGCAAAATCAAGAAATTCCTCTGTTTCCAGACGTTCCGGTGCAACATATATGAGCTGATATTTCCCTTCCTTCGCATATTGCAATGCTAAGCTAACCTGTCTGGCAGTAAGAGAGCTATTAATATAAGCTGCATGTATACCCACTTGATTTAGCGCTGATACCTGATCCTTCATTAAAGAGATTAGAGGCGAAACCACTATTGTAACCCCCTCCATAATCAGTGCCGGAACCTGGTAACAGATTGATTTTCCCGCTCCAGTTGGCATAACTCCAAGGGTATCTACTCCTGAAAGGATACCATTAACGAGGAGCTCCTGTCCCTCGCGAAAGCTTTCATATCCGAAATACTTCTTCAATATATACTCCGGTTGTTTTAATTGATTCAAAAATGTACCTCCCACCGATTCCATTTATTATAAACTAATTTTTAATTCTCTTGTAAAAGATTATAACAAAGCACTTATGAAAAGTATATGTTCTTGGCAAGTAGAAATCTTATTATCATAGGCTTAGTTATAGTAAGACCGTTTTTACATAGTATTTTCGTCCTAAATTCATTAATTATTTTACCAATATTTACATTGTTATTGCATTTTCGCTAAAAACTGATAAAATATTATTAATTGTTCTAATAAATTAATACATTCCCCTTTGTAATGATGCAATTCAATAGTTATTAAAACAAGGAAAATAGTCCTCTTAACCTACAGTGCAGTTACATAAGCTTATTAGTCAAATACAAAAGAAGATTGTTTTTCAGAAAGGAATTATATGGAAACTATAAATTGCAAAAATTGTGGCAGACTTTTCTTACATGAATACGGTCTACAGTATTGTACAAAATGCTTGAGTATATTGGAAGAAAAATTTGAAAGAGTGAAAGACTATTTATATGATAATCCGGGAGCGAGTATACAGCGAATAGCTGAAGTAAATGATGTTTCAAGACAGCAGATTATAAAATGGGTACGTGAGGAGCGCTTGGAGTTTACCGCAGATTCTTTGGTGACTGTTGCCTGTGAGATATGCGGATCAATGATAAAAACAGGTCGATTTTGTAAAAGTTGTAAGAATGATTTAGCTCAAAAACTTGGTAAAACGTTTAATCAACCAATTCCTGAAGAAGTTAAAAATGAACTAAAAGAAAAGTATGGTAGAAAACGTCAAGAAAAAAACATGGAGAATTATTTCTCGTGGTGATTAAACTAATCTTCATGCCTTTAAATAGCAGCTTTTTCACACTCCTGCCGTATATTTATTAGGCTTGAAAGCAAACACTCTACATATGATTGATTATATTACATTCAAGAAAGAATCGTAAACAAATAATAATGGAATAACTTTGATTTTATATAATATGCAATAAAAAAGCTTACAATCTTATACAAATTGTAAGCTTTTTATCTCGTTCTACCAGTTTTGTTGTGGTCGATCCTTATCCACTATTTCTTTTGCATCAAATAAATCTTTTACCCTATCTGGAAATTGTAGCATAGCCTGCCCATCCAATGGTCTTCTCTCCATCCTAATATAGTTTTTCTTAACCTGCATCCATGGTTTCTTGTATACGCCAACAAAATAATTAAATCCACTCTTCTTTAAAAATTTATACTTATCACTGCTATAGTTACCCAGCGTTTTTTCTATATCGATACCAAACGGAAACACAAGAATATCCGTAGGCCCAATCAAAGAACCAACTTCATTAAGCCATCGATTGGTATCTCTTTCTAATAAATCATAGGATATTTTGTACATATCCTTATGTCCCCAGGTATGGGAAGCGAATTCCCATCCTTCTGCCTTCAGTACCTCTGCAACCTTCTTTACATCCGCTTTATCTTTTTCATAGGTTGGAGAATCTTTTTTATTCGTACGATAACCTAACACTCCTTCATAACCAGTCAATGCCAATAACCCCTTTGCTCCTTTATATGAGAAGTCCGGATGTTCTTTTACAAATGCATCTAAGATCGGAACCATATCAAATGCACCGGTAATAAATGAGCCATCCTCCTGCTTCATCTCACAAGTTGGGTTACCATCCTTACCAACAACAATTCTTTTCGCAAAACCGTCATTATCCATATACCTATAATAATTTACATCATCTTGCGAGATTACAAATGGTTTCTTTCCAGCTCTTAGATAAATTGGATTTTCAACATAGCCTGTTGTTCCATCTTTATAGGTTTTCATTATCACCAAATCAGACATTTTAACTAATACATAGCCATCCTGGTACATTTTATCAAGTATTTTATTAAATTCTGAGATAGTTGTCATATACATATTATATCCCTTAGTCATACTATCTCCATCAAACGCTTTAGAATTATCCGCTATGAGTGAGTGGAAAAATATATGGTTGATTTGTGTTATAGATCTATACTCTCCTCCATACAACAATAATGATGATTTTTCTTTTTCAAGCTTATTAACTTCTTCCGACAAATCTTCATATTGATGATAATCACCCAACGACCCTTTATAGTCCTTTATCTGTTTTATTGCACCTTCATAATCATAGCCTAAAGCCAGTAATTCTACTTGTGAGATCAGTTTCAAACGTGCAGTGTTATCATTATCTGCATTCTCTGATCCATCTGCGGTCTCTGGGGTTATTGTAGGTTTATTACCATCACTATCCGTATTCTGATTGTTATTCTTCTCTCCGTTTTTATCGTTATTAGGAGCAATCGTTGAAACGCTACCTTTGTACTGGCATGCTCCTAATAAAGCAACCAAAATTATTAGCATAGCACCCATAATAAAACGCACAACTTTTAACTTACTCTTTCCATTCTTAATACATCCCCCATTATTTCTCATACCCTACTCCTTCTCCGCATCAAATTACATAATTTGTTATTATATAACAAATTATAGCATGGCGGAACGAGTAAAATCCTTTCACATAATTTACTTTTTTATTAATTATTGTTAATGTATTGTAATAAATTTGTAACTCATTCTAGGTTATATTACAATATAATGACAAAAGAATAAGCACAGGAAATTGCTTATTAAAAGCTCCTTGCCTGTGCTTAATTCCAACACTATTATATTGATATATTAAGTATTCGTTATGTAGAAACCTTTTCAGATAATCTGCTATATAGTTCTTAATTTTCACTCCCATTTACTCGCCATTTTCTTATTTTTAACAACTGCTTCGTTGAGATTGATATAGGATCTCTTACGACATTGAAGCAGTACCTTTCTTCCCTTTTCACTACGAGTATAAAGCAATGAAAATTTTCCAGTACTTCTTATTAAATAATGAGTTAAAAGCTGAACATTTTCTTTTTTAGTTCCTATAATCGAAGGGCATGCGTAACTATGAGAATAATGGTTTAAGCTATAGTTGAAAAAGCCATATTTTTTTATTAATAAATATCGAGGGTTATCTATCGTAGAAAGTAATTCCCTCATTGCTTGTGCAAAAACATATTTCTCATGTAAAGTAGCATTGATTAAACAGGTATAAATATTGGTATCCATATCATCCGAAGTGATTATTACTTTAGCATCTATACTTTCAATCTCATGAATATCCTTTAAAGTTGAAAAAATGCATTGTGATAATGTTTCGATTGTCTTTCTAGGAGATAGATATCGGTATATCTTAATCAATCCACCAAGAAATAAGTATCCAAGTATAATAAATAAAACACTACCCATGAGTAATTGGAAAAAATTATTACTACTAGAAGCAATTAACGCCCATCCGTTTCGAACAAAGATATTGATTGCAAGCGCCAATAATAAGGATAAAAGTATATTCTGAAACAAAAAACCTTTTGGCTGTACGGTATTCGGAATTTCATTCATTTCAACAACGTCTGAATAGTGCGAACCTCCTACAACACCGTTCCAACGCTTTATAATTCCTTCCCTATCTGTTGCCAAAGTTAGCATCTGATTATTTATTCGGTCAATCCCCTTTTCATCAAAGGGAGGTTTGATAATATCCAAGCGTTCTATTCCATTTTCAATCACATCCTTTGAATAAGATGGAGCCAAAAAACAGTTAAAACGACGTTTCAAGGTTTCAAAATCATCGCTTTGTAGTTGATTTTTATCTTCGAATAAAGGTGTTAATAGAATTTGCTTCCCCTTGTTATCATACACAAAAGGAGGCTCTACTGTCACTAGATGCCATATATTTGATACCTTTGAGGGATTTCTTATATCAACCCGAATCGCTCGTCCACGCATTTGATTTGATAATACAAAACTACCTACAAAACTAGCCAGAATGAGTGAATTAATACAAGGCGAATCCCATCCTTCTCCTAATAATGATTTTGTTCCAATTAGAACTTGTATGAAGCCTTCTTCAAATGCCTCTGTAATTATTGAGACGCTGTTTTTGCTTGATCCTTTAAAATCTATCTCAAGATAATTCGTGTTCTCCAGTTTCTTTGTTGAATATATGGTATTCTTCTTATCTGCCAATAATTTAATTTGCGGGAGAACGTCACTTGGTATAAGAACCAATCCACCGGATAATAAACCAATATTAATCTGATCACCGCACCTTCTTCGTACTGCTTCAAATATTGGAACAGTGCCCATTGTATTGATTGGCTCATCGCTACCCACCAATTTTAATAAATCCTTTTTTATGAAGTCAGTTAATATCAACATTCTTAACTCTTTCGCACGATTATTCGATTCATGTTGAACTATATCAGTGATACTTTTTAACTTTCCGGTTGATGTCAATAATAATTTACTGATTTTATCATTTAATTTTAAATGAACTTGCTTATTAATAATTAAGGAGTTTTCAGATAGTTTGAGGTTTAAACGGGTTGACACTTCCTCTGTAAATATAGAAGGTGAATCAATTACAAACTGAAACGCCTTTTCTGTAAATTCAAGTGAAATTTTAGGAATTTTACCACTTGGAGAAACTAATTTAATTAGCTTTTTTGGCAAATTGATTCCACGATATTTAGCCAAGCAAATAAGAGCAATGAATCCTTTGGCGTTATCGAGGATATATTCTTCTTTGTTGCGAAACTCTGTCAACAGACCTGAATGCGTGATAATATCCTCAAAAAGCTGACCCTGTAATATCTCGCTTGCACAAGCGATTGCCTTTTGTCTGAATTGATTAAATACAGCTGTCTCCTCTTTGGTCGGGTAATTGAAATAAATATAATCCTGATGTGGGCATAATGTATTTTGTACCACTAATTGTGGAACATAAATTTCTTCATCTATTTCACCACATAAATCACTATATCTTTTCCATTCTCCCGGAGTACTATCGTATGGGGGTGTTGCCGTTAAGGAGATTATCGTTACCTGCTTTTTCAATTCACCAATAAAGCTCTCAAGTGCCTTCTGCCATTCACTCTTAAGGTGATGTGCTTCATCAAGACAAATTATTTTTATATTAGCTTCTTTGATTACTTGTAGCAAATCAAAATTGGCAAAATCAATTTCTGATTCTGGTTCTAATTCTGGTTCTAATTCTGGTTCTGATCCTTCTTCATCATCTTCCTTATTAACTAAAAGCTTATTAAATGCAGCATATAATGCCTGATAGGTAATTGACGTGATCTGTGATGGCTTATGAAGATTATAAGATAGGTAATCCTTAACATTATCATCTTCGGAAAGGAAGGCTTCCGCAAAGCGTTCCCCCCACTGTTGACGAATTGTTACTGTGGGCGTCAGTATCAGAGCCGGACTATTTAATCGACAAATCAATTCTAGCCCTAGCGTCGTCTTTCCACTTCCAGGTGCTGCAACAATATGAATTTTTCCATCTTTCAGATATTGTTCTGAACGGTCCAATATCTTTTTTTGATAGTCTCGAAATTCACCTTTAAATTTTATATCAATCAATTTTTTCATAATTTCCGCCCTATATTCTTTATAATCTTCAAGTAG
>Ga0302215_10000019_pt1 | contig 142595 bp, 119 predicted proteins | sample II_Fen_N3_1_FD_194580 | JGI IMG/M metagenome (GOLD analysis project Ga0302215, IMG submission 194580) | Peat permafrost microbial communities from Stordalen Mire near Abisko, Sweden - II_Fen_N3_1 | ecosystem: Environmental > Terrestrial > Soil > Wetlands > Permafrost | place: Sweden: Abisko... | reverse complement strand
AAAATCTATTAACGTGTCGGTTAGGACACGATTTGAAGCCCATGTGAAGCTTCAATTTTATTAGAATTTTCAGGGTTGTTTTACTGTTCAATTATCAAGGTTCTGTTTGCTACTCGTTTTCATCAACCGTTTGTGCTGTGTTGTTTTCCGACGCGTCAGCAAAAACAATCTTATCATATGGAGAAACTAATGTCAACAACTTTTTAAATAATTTTTTAATTTTTTTTAAAAATATATATAATTCAAACAATGCATTGAAAAATTGAGCTATTTCAACACCACCGTATCTTAGTATGACCCATAATTATATTAATATTATTCCATTTGCTACTTTCTGTTTTAACAGATAAATCTCATTTCTTTTGTCTGTTCTTACAAAAATATCTATAATTATTACTTAAACTATTAATTGTACCTAGCTTTGTATACATTAAATTAAAGATTGCTTCTATTCTCTATTTAAAAAATTCTCTTTACTTCTGTTTGAATACTATTATCTATCTATTATTATTTTATTGCATTTGTCTTACTTCTTTTATTACTTTTTTATTATTGTTTCTCAATTATATCTTTTCTGTATTACCTCGTATTTAATTCGCCATATTTATATCGCTGTAATAATCCCCCAGCTTTGGTTCCACGACTTTAATACCACTACATTGATACCCCTACTTTAATACCTCTCCATTGGCTCTACTACTTTAATACCACTTAATTGATAACTACATTAATTTTATTAGATAGTATCTCTACATTAATTCCTCTATAATAACTCTCTACATTTATTATACTGTTTAATTATAAAAATATTTTTATTAGAAATTGTCATTATTATATAGTTTCACATAACAAAACAGCCGCATTATAACATGCGGCTGTTTTGTTAAACTAGTACGGAGAAAGAGGGATTTGAACCCTCGCGCCGGTCACCCGACCTACACCCTTAGCAGGGGCGCCTCTTCGGCCTCTTGAGTATTTCTCCAAAAGCAGAACTGTTTGTTAATATTAAATTATTAAAAGCCTTTATTTCTAATAATAAGAAATATTTCTTTTAATTATCAATTTACTTTTGTGATTCACACAGAAGCAAAACCTAGTATAGCAAATAGTCTTAATTTTGTCAACAATTTTGCAATACTATTTCATATAAATTATTACCCTTTGAATCGATTACCACAATAACTGGAAAATCTTCTACATAAAGCTCTCTGATTGCCTCTGTTCCTAAGTCATCATATGCAATTATTTTACATGATTTAATTCTTTTTGATAATAGAGCTCCTGCACCACCAACCGCAGCAAAGTATACTGCTGTGTTTTTTATCATTGATTCAATAACATCCTTGCTTCTCTTACCTTTTCCAATCATTCCTTTTAAACCATTATCCAAAAGCAATGGCGTATATTTATCCATTCTGGAACTTGTAGTAGGGCCAGCCGATCCTATCACCTGACCTTCTCTTTCCGGTGTTGGGCCTAAGTAATAAACTATATTATTACTTAAGTCAAAAGGTATACTATTACCTGCCATCATTGTTTCATACAATCTCTTATGTGCAGCATCCCTAGCTGTATAGATGGTTCCAGTTATATAGACATAATCCCCAGCTGTTAATGTTTCAACCTTTTCTTGTGTTAAGGGGGTACTGATATATTTATCCATGTTAACATCCTCTTTCATCAGGATTACAATACGTAATCAATATCCTTCGTAGTTCTATATAATATTTACGCATTCGTAGATAATATCTTTTTTTATACTATCCAAATTTATGCGTTTTATTATAACATAATAAGACTATTTAATAATTAGTAATATTTCAATTATACATTTATATCCAATTACTTTTTATAACTGCCTACTTTTCATAGGCAATTACTTTTCATATCCAACTACTTTTCATAACCAATTACTTTTCATAACCAACTACTTTTCATAACCAACTACTGTAATCAACTATAAAATTCTACATACATGTCGATTAACATGACAACATATATTAATTGCTACAGGCAACCCCGCAATATGAGTTGGGTATGTCTCAATATTCACTCCTAAAGCAGTAGTTTTTCCTCCTAATCCCCCGGGCCCAATCCCAAGTTGATTAATTTCACTTAGGAGTTCTTCTTCTAACACTCTGATATGCTCTATTTTTGAAGGGTTGTTCATACTTCTCGTAAGCGCTTTTTTAGCTAATAATGTGCATTTTTCAAAACTTCCACCGACACCTACACCGACCACGATTGGAGGACATGCATTAGGGCCTGCCAATTTCACAGTTTCTATAACCGCATTTTTCACTCCCTCACTACCATCAGAAGGCTTTAACATATATACCCGGCTCATATTTTCACTTCCAAAACCTTTTGGAGCGACTGTTATCTCAAGATCATCCCCTGGAACAATCTCATAATGAATAATCCCTGGTGTATTATCATTGGTGTTATTACGGATCAATGGGTCAGATACAACTGATTTCCTTAGAAATCCTTCCTGATACCCCCGACGTATCCCTTCATTGATAGCATCCTCCAGGCTTAAACCTTCAATGTGAACCTCTTGGCCTAATTTTATAAATATAATAGCCATTCCGGTATCTTGGCATATCGGAATTAGGTCCTGAGTCGCTATATCCAAATTTTCAGACAATTGTCCCAAAATTTGCTTTCCAAGAATAGAAGTTTCTAAATCATAAGCTCCTCTAACTCTTTTTTCTACATCAGAAGCCAACTTATAGTTGGCTTCTATGCACATTTCTTTTATATTATTAATAATTTCATCTGTGTGTAAACTTCTCATAATAACTCCTTTATAACGCTCTACTTATCATATAATTCTCGAGTTTATATAAGATTACTCTTCTCGCTCAATATCATTTAACGCTTCTGTACTTTCTTTTTCTAATAATTCGTCCAATAATTCCTCTTCATCCTCATAAATCTCTTCCGGGAATAAAGATGCATCAATTACCAAATTTTCTTCATCCAATTCTTTCTCTAATTCTTTAATAATTTGGTCTTCTGAAGTTGTGTCATTGCTCTCACGAACTTTCGCAAGGCTTGCTACCGTTATATCTGTATCCTGATCAATCGCCATCAACTTAACACCTGAAGTAATTCGACCTAACTTAGAAATATCTACTACTGCAAGGCGAATTATAATTCCTTCTGTTGTAATAAGCATTACCTCATTATCATCATTAACGGCTTTTACACCAATAACTTCACCTGTTTTTTCGGTAATTTTATAGCATTTTACGCCTTTACCTCCACGATGTTGAACTGTAAATTCACTCATCAAAGTGCATTTACCCATTCCATTTTCAGATACAAATAACAAATATTCTCCTTGAGAATCTAATTGCATCCCTATGATTTGGTCATCGCCAGTTAACGTCATACCAATAACGCCCATAGAAGTACGGCCCGTTGGTCTTACATCACGTTCATTGAAGCGAATACACATTCCATTTTTAGTTACTAAGAAAATATCTTTCAAATGATTCGTAGATTTTACTTCAATTAAATCATCATCTTCTCTTAAACTAATTGCCTGAAGACCTGACTTTCTTATATTTGTGTAATCCTTAATTGGTGTTTTCTTCACGATGCCATTCTTTGTTGCCATGAAAAGGAATCGATCTCCTTGATAGTCCTTCATTGGAATAATTGCAGTGATTTTCTCTTCGGGTAATAACTGAAGAAGATTAACAATTGCTGTTCCTCTTGCTGTTCTTCCCGATTCCGGAATCTCATATGCTTTCAAACGGTATACTCTTCCCTTGTTGGTAAAGAACATAATAAAGTGGTGATTTGTCGTCATAAGCAAATCTTCAATAAAATCTTCATCAATCGTCTGCATTCCTTTAATCCCTTTACCGCCTCTATGCTGGCTTCTAAAGTTATCAATTGTCATACGTTTGATATAACCAAGCTTTGTCATAGCAATTACTGTATTTACATTCGGAATCAAATCCTCCATTGAAATATCGAATTCATCAAATCCAATCGAAGTTCTTCTTTCATCACCGAACTTATCTCTAATTACTGTAATTTCCTGTTTAATTACTCCGAGTAGTTTTTTCTCGTCTGCAAGGATTTCCTTGTATTCTGCTATTTTATTCATAAGCTCCGCGAACTCATTCTCCAGTCTTTCTCTTTCTAAACCGGTTAATGCACGAAGTCTCATATCAATGATTGCTTGGGCCTGAACTTCCGTTAGTCCAAAGCGTTCAATTAATTTTTCTTTCGCAATACTACCATTCTGGGAGGACCGAATTATAGAAATGACCTCATCAATATTATCCAAAGCGATTAATAACCCTTGTAAAATATGGGCTCTCTCTTCTGCCTTGTTTAAATCATATTGTGTACGTCTAGTTACAACTTCCTTCTGATGCTTTAAGTAATAATTTAACATCTGGAGAATATTAAGAACTCTTGGTTCGTTATTAACCAAAGCTAACATGATTACTCCAAAGGTATCCTGTAATTGAGTATGCTTATATAAATGATTTAACAACACATTCGCATTAACATCTCTTCTCAGTTCAATTACAATTCGCATACCGGTACGGTCGGATTCATCACGAAGTTCCGTGATTCCGTCGATTTTTTTATCTTTCACCAATTCAGCCATTTTTTCAATCAGGCGGGCCTTATTAACCATATACGGAAGTTCTGATACAATAATACGATTTTTTCCATTCGGCATTGCTTCAATGTCTGTAACAGCTCGAACACGAATCTTACCTCTACCGGTACGATATGCTTCTTCTATTCCTGCTGTTCCTAGAATCTCTGCACCGGTAGGAAAATCCGGTCCTTTGATTATTTGCAATAATTCTTCAATATCTGTTTCTCTATCTTCCTCTATGTGATTGTCAATAATTTTAAGTACGCCATTAATAACCTCACGTAAATTGTGAGGCGGAATATTAGTGGCCATACCAACCGCTATACCGGAAGTACCGTTTACAAGTAAGTTCGGGTATCTAGCTGGTAACACTAACGGCTCTTTTTCTGTCTCGTCGAAGTTTGGTGAGAAATCAACTGTGTCCTTATTGATGTCAGAAATCATTTCCATAGAGATTTTACTTAAACGTGCTTCGGTATATCGCATCGCCGCAGCTCCATCACCATCTACCGAACCAAAATTACCATGGCCATCAACCAATGGATATCTAGTAGAGAAATCCTGAGCTAACTTAACCATTGCCTCATATATGGAACTATCTCCATGAGGGTGATATTTACCCATCGTATCACCGACAATACGAGCACATTTACGATGTGGTTTGTCCGGTCCATTGTTCAATTCTATCATTGCATATAAAATTCTTCTTTGTACCGGCTTTAAACCGTCCCTTACATCAGGTAGTGCACGCGCTGCAATTACTGACATTGCATAATCAATGTAAGACGTTTCCATCGTCTTTCTTAGATCGACGTCATGCACCTTGTCGAAGATATTCTCATCCATTACTTTTCCTCCGTTCAAACTAAACCTAAAGTATTTATTTAATATTCAGGCAGTCTTCTGTTATCTTAGCAAATAGCTAGATATCTAAATTCTTAACGTATTTGGCGTTTGCTTCTATAAATTCTCTTCTAGGTTCTACTTTATCTCCCATAAGTGTAGTAAAGGTAAGATCGATTTCGGAAGATTGTTCTTCATCCATCGTCACTCTTAGCAATACTCTCCTCTCAGGATCCATGGTTGTTTCCCAAAGCTGCTCCGCATCCATCTCTCCTAATCCTTTATATCGCTGAATTTTATTATTACCATCACGTCCGATTTCTGTTAATATCTGATTTAACTCTTCATCACTATATGCATAGCGAACAAATTTACTCTTCTCAACCTTATATAGGGGTGGTTGGGCCATATACACATATCCCTGTTTAATTAACTCCGGCATAAAGCGATAGAAAAAGGTTAACAGCAGCGTACTGATATGAGCACCATCAACATCCGCATCCGTCATAATAATAATCTTATGATAACGTAACTTGGCGATATCAAATTCATCCGAAATACCGGCACCAAAAGCCGTAATCATAGCTCTAATTTCATTGTTTACCAATATTTTATCAAGTCTGGATTTTTCAACATTAAGAATTTTACCTCTTAACGGTAAAATAGCTTGTGTTGCTCTAGACCTTGCTGTTTTTGCAGAACCACCCGCAGAATCACCCTCTACGATATAAATTTCGCTCTTTGAGGGATCTTTTTCCGAACAATCTGCTAATTTACCGGGCAAACTCATTCCTTCTAACGCAGTTTTTCTTCTGGTTAAATCTCTTGCTTTTCTTGCTGCATCTCTTGCTCTTTGTGCAAGAATTGATTTTTCACAAATCATTTTAGACACATTCGGGTTTTGCTCTAGGTAATAAGTTAACTGTTCACTTACAACACTATCTACGGCACCCCTTGCTTCACTATTGCCAAGTTTTTGTTTCGTCTGTCCCTCAAACTGTGGTTCTGGAATCTTAATACTAATAATCGCGGTTAATCCTTCTCTGATATCCTCACCTGAAAGATTTGTATCGCTATCCTTCAAATACTTCATAGATCTTGCATAGTCGTTAAAGGTTTTGGTTATTGCATTTTTAAATCCAGCTAAATGAGTTCCACCCTCTGGAGTTGTAATATTATTTACAAAACTGTACACACCTTCTGTGTAGGTGTTATTATGCTGAAAAGCAACTTCTACATAAACCTGCTCTCTTTGACCCTCACAATAAATAATGTCTGGATAAATCGGATCTTTATGACGATTTAAATATGCAACGTATTCTTTAATACCTCCTGCATAATGAAATTCTTTTTCTATTACTTCTTCTTCACGGTTATCACGAAGAATAATTTTAATATTTTTTGTTAAAAAGGCCATTTCACGAAGCCTTTGTTTTAATACATCAAAATCATATACAGTTTCTTCAAAGATTTCCTTATCAGGTAAAAAGGTAACCGTAGTTCCTCTACACTCAGTATCTCCAATTTCTTGGAGCTTCATTGGTGCTTTCCCTCTTTCATACCTTTGAGTATATTTCTTACCGTCAACACATATTTCAACTGTTAACCATTCTGACAAGGCATTGACTACAGAAGCTCCAACACCATGAAGTCCTCCTGATACTTTATATCCTCCACCACCAAATTTTCCGCCAGCATGGAGAATCGTAAACACAACTTCAACCGAAGATATTCCCTTTTTCTTATTAATACCGACCGGTATACCCCTACCGTTATCAACTACTGTAATCGAATTATCTGCATTAATAGTTACTTCAATCGTATCACAATAACCTGCTAAAGCTTCATCAATGGCATTATCAACTATCTCATAAACTAGATGATGTAATCCCTTTGAAGATGTTGATCCAATATACATACCGGGCCTTTTTCTAACTGCTTCTAAGCCCTCTAATATTTGTATTTGTTCTGCACCGTAATCACTACTCATACTTTATTCAGTCCTCCGTTTCTCAGGAGAATTGCTCCTCCTCTTTTCAGGAAAATTTCTCTTCCCTTTCTAAGAAGGATTACTCCTTCTGATTTTGGATGTTTTCACTTCATCGCATTGAAGTTTTTCCTCCAGTTACTGAGATATTCTCCTTATATGTTAAAACTTCTCTTTACTTACCCCATTATTCTCATTTTTGACTGTTCCATTTGCTACATGAAAAATTCGGTCATAGTCAAACCTATGGCTAACAAATTCTTCTAATCCAGTACAGGTAATGATTGTTTGTATATCACCTATGCTATTTAACAAATGAGTTTGCCTTTGTCTATCTAATTCAGATAATACATCATCTAGTAAAAGAATAGGATTTTCTTTGATTACAGTCTTCACTAAATCAATTTCTGCTAATTTACATGTTAATGCTGCAGTCCGCTGCTGTCCCTGTGATCCGAATTTTCGAATATCTATCTTGTTTATCATGAAACTAAGATCATCTCTATGGGGACCTACATTGGTCATTTTTAAACTTAAATCTCTATCCAAAGATTTTTTTAGTTTTTCCTTAAAATCTTCAGCTTTCACATTGGGCTCATATTGAAGCAAAAGTTCTTCCTTATCTCCTGTAAGCTTCTTATGTATGTCATAGACTAATTCATTCAATCTTATCACAAAGTCCTGTCTGCGCTCAATGATTTTGCGGCCGAATTCTATCAATTTGTGATCCCATACATAAAGTGTATCCAATAAATTCCTGTTAAAACCTATTTGCTTTAATAAGTTATTACGTTGTTCTAAAACTTTATTATAATTTGTTAAATCATTGAGATAAATCTTGTCCAATTGACATAATTCCAAGTCTAAAAACCGTCTTCTTTGGCCCGGGCCATCCTTAATGATATAAAGATCTTCTGGCGAAAAAAACACAAGGTTAAGCATACCAAATAGTTCACCTTGTTTTTTTATCGGGATACCATCTATGGCCACACCTTTTGCCTTATTCTTCTTTAAATGCAAATCAATTCGATGCGTAACTTGATTTTTCTCGAGGAATACCCTTATATGGGCCTCCTCCTGCTCAAACTTTATAATCTCTTTATCTTTACTTCCTCTATGGGATTTGGTAGTTCCACAAAGGTATATTGCCTCAAGAATATTGGTCTTTCCTTGCGCATTACCCCCGTATAATATATTGGTTCCACCAGAAAAAGGTATGTTAAGATCATTATAATTTCGATAATCCTTTAATTCCAATGACTTTACGATCATATAAACACCAACGTTTCCTTTTTCTTTCTATTATGCATATTATTTAACAATTTTAATCTGTTCTCCCTGATACTCTACCATATCTCCATCATGAAGTTTTTTACCACGTTGCAGCTCTACCGACCCATTTACCTTGACATTGCCATCTAGAATTTCACTTTTCGCAACAACTCCTGAATCAACTAATCCTGCCGCTTTTAAAGCTTGTCCAAGTTTAATATATTCATCTCTTAATTTGATCTGCTCCATCTCATTACTCTCACTTTCAACTTATGCAACGACATTTATATTAACCGGTAAAATCAAATAAATATAGGATTGTTCTTTATCACGGATAAAACATGGTGCCTTCGCGTTAATTAAATATATATCTACAGTTTCATCATCAATAACACGCAATGCATCTAGTAAGAATTTTGGATTAAAGCCAATAATAATATCCTTACCTTCTAAAGTGATATCAATATCTTCATTCATGGATCCAATAGCCGTATTTATTTTTAATTCGAAATTGCTATCTTTAATATCAATAATAATTGGTTTCTTATCTGTTTCCCTGATTAATAAAGATGCTCTTTCAATACAACTTTGAAGTTCTTTTTTATTAATTGTTACTTTCGTCTCATAATCGCTAGACAACATCTGGTCAATTCGATAGTACTCTCCCTCAATTAATCTGGTTAATACTACTGTATTATCAAATTCAAATAATGCATGCTTATCTGTAAAGAAAATTTTAACGGTGGCAGTTGATTCACCCGATAAGATTTTACTAATTTCATTCAACGTTTTTCCTGGTACAATTACTTTTCTATCTTCATAATCTTCTTTCATATAAACTTTACGGATAGAAATTCTATGTCCATCTAGCGAAATTACTCTTAATTCATTCTTCTTAATTTCAAATAACTCGCCTGTCATTATTTTATTACTTTCGTTATCCGATATAGAAAATACCGTTTGTCTAATAATTTCCTTTAAGGTGAATTGAGAAAGTATAACAGCATTTTCTTTTTCAATATTCGGTAAGTTAGGAAATTCTTCTCCTGATCTACCAGAAATCGAAAACTTCGCTTTTTCACAGATAATTTCCGTTACATAATTCTCATCAGTTGTAATGCTTACTTCATTCTCGGGTAGTCTTCGAATAATTTCCGAGAATATCTTTGCATTCAAAGCCACTATTCCTTGTTCTATAATAGTACCTTTAATTACTGTTTCAATTGCTAATTCCATATCGTTTGCTATTAATTTAATTCTTCCATCTGTTACTTCTATAATCAGACATTCTAGTATTGGCATAGTTGATTTAACAGGTACAGCTTTTAATACAATATTAACACCATTTAAAAGATCCGCTTTTTGACATTGGATTTTCATATGTGTATAATCTCCCTTCGCGTTTAAATAGATAAATATATATAATATTTTTAGTAATCATAGTAATAAGGGTTGTGTAAATGTTGATATGTGTGTTTTTACCTTAAGAATAAAGGGTTTGAGTAATTGATAACCCATAAAAAACATGTGTTAAAGTATGTGGAAAACATGATACTTAATAATATACATAAAATGTAAAAATTACTAGTATACAAAGTGTCAACGTATTATCAACCATTTATCAACGTATTATCAACCTTAAATTCATTCTGGGTTAATCTTCTTAATTAACACATCTATGGTATTGCGTAAAGAGGAATCAGATACGATATCAACTGAGATCTTTTCACAACCATGAAGAACAGTTGAATGATCTCTATTACCTAGTGTTTTACCTATCTCAGTAACAGAAATATCCGTTAATTTACGGCATAAATACATAACTATTTGTCTTGGAAAGGAAATACTTCTGCTTTTATCCTTAGAATAGATATCGTTAGGTGTTAAGTTATAGTGTTCTGATACAACGTCAACGATTAATTCAGGAGTAATCACCTTTTTCTCATTTGGAGAAATAATATCTTGTAATGCTTCTTCGGCTAATAAAAGATTTAATTCTCTTTTCTTAAGTCTAGAGAAGGCCACTATTTTAGTAAGGGCGCCTTCTAGTTCTCTAATATTAGACTTAATATTAGTAGCAATATAAGCCATTACCTCTTCGTCAATTTTTAAACCATCTAGCTCTTCTTTCTTTTGTAATATTGCCATTCTAGTTTCATAATCAGGAGACTGAATATCAGCTAACAAGCCATGTTCAAAACGAGAACGAAGCCTGTCCTCTAAAGTAAGCATCTCTTTGGGAGGACGATCACTCGATATAATAATCTGTCTTTTTGATTCATGCAGCGTATTAAAGGTATGAAAGAATTCTTCCTGAGTTCTTTCCTTTCCTATAATAAATTGAATATCATCTATTAGGAGGATATCGATAGAACGGTATTTATCTCTAAATTGAGTAGTTGTATTCTTTTGAATAGAATCAATTAACTCATTAGTAAACTTCTCACTAGTAACATAAAGTACCTTCGTATCTGGATTTTGATTTAATACAAATTGAGCAATGGAATGCATTAAATGTGTTTTTCCAAGACCAACACCTCCATATATAAATAGAGGATTATATATTTCACCGGGATTTTCCGCAACAGCCAAAGCTGCGGCCCGTGCAAATTCATTATTACCACCAACGACAAAAGTATCAAAGGTATATCTTGCATTTAAAAAGGTGGGACCATTGTTTTTCTTCTTAACAACAACAGGCTCCACTGCTTTTTCAACAGTATCAATTTGACTTTGTAGAACAAATTTAATTTCAAAAACTTCATTTAATATTTCTTCTATAGATACTTTTAATAGAAGTTCATATTTATTACGAATTACATTAAGACTCGGAGGTCCTATACGTTCATCATTAATAAGAATGGTAATTACATGATCTACTACATCATAAACCTTTAAAGGTTTTAGCCATGTAGAATAAGAAACATCTGTAATTCCATATTCTGATATTAAATATTTTAATATATCATCCCATCTAGATTGAATTAAATTTTTCATTATAGCCTCCATTAATACTCACATAGATATATCTTATAACAAATTTGTTAAATTTTCAATGGTGAATATGGCATTCTTCGTTTTATACTGTGGATAAATGTATTTTTATTAAATAATAGAATTTTATCAATGTGAAAAAGTGAATAATGAAAGTAACATTATACACATAGCTAAGATGTTAATAAAATAGAGCAATCACGTATAAAAAGTAAATATAAAACACAGATTATCCACATAATACTAAATATTATCAACAATTTATTATATATATAGGAAGAAATACGGATTTCCACCGTTTGTGAATAACCTTTTAGCAAAATATTTACTTGACGGAAACGTTTAATCCGAATATAATAGACGTGATATTCCAATATGCATACAAAGTGAATAGGTCTGTCAATTCATTTTGTCATGATAATATGATTCAAGAGTTTTTAACGATCTTGAATATAAAAGATAAAATTCGCTTACCAAAATGCACGGTACAGTTAGAAGGAGGTGCAGAGTTATGAAAATGACATTCCAACCAAAAAAGAGATCCCGTTCAAAGGTTCATGGTTTTAGAGCAAGAATGGCTACAGCAAATGGCAGAAAGGTATTATCTGCTAGAAGAGCAAAAGGAAGAAAGAAATTATCAGCATAGGTCGCAATTATGTGACCTTTTCTTCTATTTGTTGAAAATAGTATATTTACTAGTGAATTAATAACAAGTGAATTCGTAGCATTTAATATGTTTCATGAATTCACTTGTATTATAATTCTAGGTAAACTAATAAAACAATCGGTTTTGTTAGGGAAGATAAGGCAAACAAAATGAAGCATACAGAATCGTTAAAAAACAATGAAGATTTTAGAAAAATTTATAGTACCGGAAAATCATATGCAAATAAGTATTTGATTATGTATATGAAAAGGAACGAATTCAGTTATAACCGAATTGGAATATCGGTTAGTAAAAAAGTTGGCAATAGTGTTGTGAGACACAGAATAACCAGGTTGATCAGGGAAAGCTATCGATTATCAGAGGATAGTATATCAAGTGGATTAGACATTATCGTTGTAGCTCGAGTAGGAGCAAAAGGAAAAGATTACAGAGAAATTGAAAGTGCGCTATTACACCTTATTAAACTCCATAAGATTGGAAAAGAATAACGTTTAATAGATAAGAGATTTGAAACAAAGTAGGGGTATCGAAGTGATTATAAAGAAAATGATAATATTATTGATAAAATTATATCGAAAATATATTTCTCCTTTAAAGAGAACTTCAAGTTGTATTTATGTTCCTACATGCTCTTTGTATGCAATAGAAGCACTGGAAAAGTATGGAGCGTTAAAAGGATCTTATCTAGCGGTGAAAAGAGTATTGAGGTGCCATCCTTTTCATAAGGGAGGATATGATCCAGTCCCATAATAAAAATATGAAGGTAATTGATTAACTTCATGTACATTCTATTGTCATTAGGACAATAGCTCTAAGGAGGAAATTTCGTGATTACATTATTAACACCCACTACTGGGATTTTAGGTCCTATTGCTAACCTATTAGGTATTGTTATGAATGCTATTTATAGCTTTTTTGGTTTTTTTGGTATTCAGAATATAGCGTTATCAATTTTTGTATTTACCTTTATAATGAGAGCAGCAATGCTTCCATTAACGATTAAACAGCAAAAATTTACTAAACTGTCATCAAGAATGAACCCTGAGTTACAGAAAATTCAAGCGAAATATAAGGGTAAGAAGGATGAAGTTTCAATTAGAAAAATGCAGGCAGAGAACCAGGCATTGTATGAAAAATACGGTGCAAACCCTACATCAGGTTGCTTGCCAGTAATTATACAGTTACCAATTATGTTTTCTTTGTACTATGTAATCAGTAATATTCCAGCATATGTTGGAAAAGTTAAGGATATGTACCAACCGATTGCTGAAAGTATTTTTACCAGCAAAGGTGGAGAATATGGTGCCAAATTAATAGAGATAGCAAAAGCAAGTAAGCTTAATGTTAAAATGAATGTGGAAGATTCGGATCATATTATTAATATACTTGCAAAGTTTGGAGATAATCAATGGAAAGAATTGTCATCCAATATTCCTCAACTTTCAGATATAATTAATACTAAGTCAGCTATGCTTCACCATACAAATAACTTTTTTGGCTTAAATATAGCAAATAGTCCTGGATTCTTTTTTCCTGCCATCTTGATTCCAATTATTGCTGCTGGTTTACAGTTTATTCAAGGTAAACAAATGCAGATGAAGGCTCCTACAAATTCCAAAGAGAGTAATCCTGCAGCTAGTGCAATGAACTCAATGAATATAATTATGCCAATTATGTCCTTGTTCTTCTGTATTTCCTTCCCTATCGGTATTGGTTTATACTGGATTGCTGGTAGTGTATTTGCAATTATTCAGCAGTACTTTGTAAATAAGTATTTGGATAAGGTTAATGTAGATGAATTAATTGAAAAGAACGTATCGAAAGCAATGAAGAAACGTAAAAATCCTTCTACAGCAGGGGCTTCATTACGTGAGATTGCTAAAACACAGACGAAATCGATTGACACTACGATTACTGATAAAATTGAATCCGATAGCGTAAAGGAAATAGGCGAGGACACTGATAATAATCAAGCTACTAATTCACCTAAGAGTATATCGGATATAGCAAATCTTCTTAAAAATAAAAATTTGTAAGGGGGGGCAATTGTATGGAGTGGAAAGAAGTTACCGCGAAAACAGTTGATGAAGCATTAACGAATGCAATGCTAGAATTGGGCACTACGATAGATAATATTGAATATGAGATTATTGAAAAAGAAACAAGTGGTTTTCTAGGTATGTTCGGTAAAGCAGCTAAAATTAAAGTTAGAATTAAGCCTACATTAGAAAATACCGGAAGAAAATTTTTAGAAGATGTATTTAAGACCATGGGTATTAAAGCAACAATCCAGGTTAAATTTGATAAGGAAAATACCACACTTGAAATCAATATCGATGGAGAAGAGATGGGTGTTCTTATCGGTAAAAGAGGACAAACCTTAGATTCTCTTCAATATCTTGTAAGTCTTGTTATTAATAAGAATAATGAAAATTATGTCAAAGTTAAACTTGATACTGAGAATTACAGAGCAAGAAGAAAAGAGACTCTTGAAAATCTCGCTAAGAATATTGCATTTAAAGTAAAGAGAACTAGGAAACCGGTATCATTAGAACCGATGAATCCGTATGAAAGAAGAATTATTCATTCTGCTTTACAGAATGATAAATATGTTGAGACATGTTCTGAAGGTGAAGAGCCTTTTAGAAAAGTTGTAATTAATATCAAGAAGACGGTAAGAGATCCGAGATATAATAATAACAATAATAATAGGCCATCTAATGGGTTTAAAAAGGATTATGGTAATGGCGATCGCAATAAGGGTGGCTTCAAAAAACCTTATAACACAAGTAAGAGTGGTTTTAACAAGAACTATAGTACGGATTATAAAAAAGATTATGAGAAGTACAAAGAAAGCAAGTTAAAGAAAGAAGAAGAAAACGTAGAAACAGTTTAAATTATATGTATGTAGTGAAGGTGTCTTAAAAGTAGAGCATACTTTAAGGCACCTTTCCTACATGACAGAACAGGTATTTTTACTTATATTTGATTAGAGGTTTTATATCTGATTTTTTTCTTGTGATACCATGAAAGTTAATATATTATATACTAGAATTATAAAAAAAGAAAAATAATAATTGTAATATTTATATAGAGCAAATAGAAATGGAGGTATGGTATGAAAACAGAAACGATAGCAGCAATTGCCACCGGTCTAAGTAATGCAGGAATAAGTATTGTCAGAATTAGCGGAGAGAATGCTTTTCAGATAATTGATCGAATTTATCAATCGAAAACTTCGAATAAATTATTATCAAAACAAACTAGTCATACCATACATTATGGTTATATTATGGATGAGGACCAAGTAATTGATGAAGTAATGGTAGCAATTATGAAAGCTCCTTCAACCTATACCAGAGAAGATAGTGTAGAAATAAATTGTCATGGCGGGATAGTGGTAACAAGAAAGGTTCTTGAGGTCGTATTAAAAAACGGTGCAAGAATCGCTGAGCCTGGAGAATTTACAAAAAGAGCATTTTTGAATGGAAGGATAGATTTATCACAGGCGGAAGCGGTATGTGATATTATTCATGCAAAGAATGAACTAGCATTGAAAAATTCATTAAATCAATTAAGAGGTAATGTCTTAGATTTAATTCGAAATATAAGAGAATATATTCTTCGCGATATTGCGTTTATCGAAGCAGCCCTAGATGATCCGGAACATATTAGTTTAGAAGGCTTTGATTTTGATTTGACGCAACATATTAATAATGAATGTCAAACCATCGAGCGGATTATTTGTGAAGCGAAGAATGGGAAAATTATAAAAGAGGGTATAAAAACTGTAATAATTGGAAAACCAAATGCTGGTAAATCAAGTCTTCTGAATTATTTGGTAGGTGAGGAACGAGCGATTGTAACAGATATAGCAGGAACGACAAGGGATACCTTAGAAGAGACTATTAACTTTGAGGGTATTATTCTTAATATTATAGATACGGCTGGTATCCGCGATACACAAGATATTATTGAAAAGTTGGGTGTAGAGAAGGCCCTACGAATTGCGGAAGACGCTGATTTAATTATTTATGTTTTAGATTCCTCAACTAAGCTTGATGAAAATGATGAAGTGATTCTTAAGTTAATTAGGGTTAAGAAATCAATATTACTACTGAATAAAACCGATCTTCATAGCAAAATATCGGTAGATGAGATCAAAGAAAAAACAGGGTCTCCTGTTCTAAATATTTCTGTAAAGGAAAAGGTGGGCCTCGAACTTTTGGCCCATACACTGAAAGAAATGTTTTTCGAGGGTGAAATATCATTTAATGACGAGATTTATATTACGAATGATCGACATAAGGAAGCATTTGAGGATACCCTTCAAAGTCTCAGAATGGTATTAGATAGTATTGAGGCTGGAATGCCTGAAGATTTTTACTCCATTGACTTAATGAGTGCATATGAAACCTTAGGTAAAATAATCGGTGAGAATGTCGAAGAGGATTTAGTTAATATGATTTTTAAAGAATTTTGTATGGGTAAATAAAAGTAGTTATCAACATAGAAACAACTAGTTATACCGTTAGATACGGCTAGAAGGGGAGGAACATATGTCATTTATTTATGAAAGTTACGATGTTATTGTAGTAGGTGCAGGTCATGCTGGGTGTGAAGCGGCATTAGCCTCAGCAAGACTTTCTTTAAATACATTGATATTTACGGTAAGTATGGAGAGCATCGCCATGATGCCGTGCAATCCGAATATTGGAGGCACATCGAAGGGACATTTGGTCCGAGAAATTGATGCAATTGGTGGAGAGATGGGAAAAAATATTGATAAAACGTACATTCAATCAAAGATGTTGAATGTATCAAAAGGCCCAGCAGTACATTCCCTCAGAGCACAAGCAGATAAATTAGAATATTCGAGGTCTATGAGATCAATTCTTGAGAATACACCAAACCTAAACTTGAAGCAGGCTGAAGTAGTGGAAATTATCGCTGATGATAATAAAATTACTGGTGTAATGACTTATTCAGGAGCGATATATCCTTGTAAAGCAGTTATACTATGTACCGGAACGTATTTGAATGCAAGATGTATCTACGGTGATGTTGTTAATCATACCGGCCCGAACGGTTTGCAATCTGCAACACATCTAACGCAATCGTTAAAAAATCTTGGAATAGAAATGTACCGTTTTAAAACAGGCACTCCTGCAAGAATAGACAGTAGATCCATTGATTTTTCTAAAATGGAGGAACAATTTGGTGATGAAAAGGTAGTACCCTTTTCTTTTACTACAAAGCCTGAGGAATTATGTAAGGAACAGATATCATGCTGGTTAACCTATACCAATGAAACAACTCATGAAATTATAAAAGCGAATATAGATCGCTCTCCTTTGTATTGTGGTGCTATCAAAGGCACAGGCCCGCGTTATTGCCCTTCTATTGAAGATAAGGTTATGAAATTTGAGGATAAGGATAGACATCAGGTGTTTATTGAGCCAGAGGGTAATCATACAAATGAAATGTATATTGCCGGAATGTCCAGTTCTCTTCCGGAGGATGTTCAATATCAAATGTATCGTTCCGTTCCGGGATTAGAAAATGCAAAGATTACTAGAAATGCTTATGCAATTGAATATGATTGCATCAATCCAATGCAATTAAAACCATCTCTTGAATTTAAAAAGGTGGAGGGATTATTTGCCGGAGGACAGTTTAATGGAAGTTCAGGATATGAGGAAGCGGCGGCACAAGGATTGATTGCTGGTATTAATGCAGCGTTGAAATTATTGGAGAGAGAACCACTCATATTAGATCGTTCCGATGCATATATCGGAGTATTAATTGATGATCTGGTTACAAAAGAAACCCATGAACCATATCGTATGATGACCTCAAGAGCTGAATATCGTTTGCTTTTAAGGCAGGATAATGCTGATATAAGATTAACCAAGAAAGGCTATGAAGTCGGATTAATAGATGAGGAACGTTATCAAAAATTATTAGAAAAAGAAAAAGCTATTAATTGTGAAATGAAAAGACTTGAAAAAATTAATATTGGTGCTAATAAAGAAGTGCAGGAGTTATTAACGAAATATAATAGTTCGGAACTGAATACAGCAGCAACCTTAGCAGAACTGATTCGTAGGCCTGAATTAAATTATGAGATGCTAAAAGATCTTGATAGAGATAGAAAATCATTACCTGAAGATGTTATAGAGCAGGTAAATATCAACATTAAGTATGATGGATATATTAATCGTCAACTTCGCCAAGTGGAGCAATTCAGGAAATTGGAAAACAAAAAAATTCCAGAAATGATTGATTATATGGCGGTACCAAGTTTAAGAATAGAGGCACGACAAAAACTTGAAAAATTTAGACCCATATCAATTGGACAGGCCTCCAGAATATCAGGAGTATCACCAGCAGATGTATCGGTACTTTTGGTATATTTATCACAGTTTAGAGTCACTAAAACAGAAGAATCCGTATAAGGATTTTTAAATTCAAGGATTATTAATACAAGGAAGGCAAAGGTTTTAGATAATGATATTCAGTAGTTACACGGATATGATCCTATTCGAAAAAGGAATGAATGAATTAGGGATTCAGTTGACAGATATACAAAAGCAACAGTTTGTAGATTACTATGAACTATTAATAGAGAAAAATAAAGTGATGAACTTAACTGCAATAACGGAATTTAAAGAAGTGATTAATAAACATTTTATAGACAGTGTTTCTCTAATAAAGGCATACGAATTAAGCAACCAGAAGATTTTAGACCTTGGTACTGGAGCCGGATTCCCTGGAATTCCTTTAAAGATAGTTTTTCCTGATACCGAAATCGTTTTATTGGATTCATTGAATAAGAGAATATTGTTCTTAAATGAGGTTATTCAAAAGTTAGGGTTTAAGAAAATTACTGCACTACATGGTAGGGCAGAGGATTATGGTAAAGATCGAAATTATAGAGAACAATTTGATTTATGTGTTTCTAGAGCGGTGGCAAAACTTTCTTCTCTTTCAGAATATTGTCTTCCCTTTGTTAAAAAGGAAGGGTGTTTCGTTTCTTATAAATCTGGTCAGGTTGAAACGGAATTGGAGGAATCTGCTAAAGCTATTAAAGTATTAGGTGCTAAAGTTGAAAAAGTAAAGGAATTTATCCTACCGGGAACGGATATTGAAAGGACCTTAGTTGTATTAAAGAAAATTAAAAACACACCAAGTAATTATCCTCGAAGTGCTGGAAAGCCTTCGAAAGAGCCAATATAGAGGAACTAATATAAAAGAGCCAAAATTAAAGAGCTAAAATTAAAGAGCTAAAATTAAAGAGCTAAAATAAAAGAGCTAAAATATAAGAGCCAAAATAAAAGAGCTAAAATAAAAGAGCCAAAACAAAAGAACCAAAATAAAAGAGCTAAAATAAAAGAGCCAAAATAAAAGAGCCAAAATAAAAGAGCTAATGTAGATAGTTATATAAGTAATTTATAGATGATATCCAGATAATCCTGTAATGGAAGTTTGTTTTAATTTGGTGAAGTAAAAGAAATATACTAAATTATTAATTCTTAAATATTATAGTAGGTAGTTTATATAAATATGTAATACATTATTAAGAAGTATTGGTGATTCCGTTTCATGAGCTATTAATATATAGTTTATATCGCTATTTTGATAGAAAGGGTGGTTATTATGATACAAGGTAAGATTTTATCATTTGGAGATGATTTAAATGAGATATATGAAATAAGAACGAAGGTTTTTGTGGAGGAGCTTGGTATATCAAGCGACATTGAGTTTGATATGCAAGATCCGGACGCTATTCATGTTTTAGTTTATGAAGAACAAATTTTAAACCAAGAAGAACACTTAATACCGGTGGCAACGGGCAGAATTACTTATGATGGTGAAGTATGTGAGATCGGTCATATAGCAGTTTTAACTAACTACCGAAATAGAGACTACGGTGATTTTGCGGTTAGAATGTTAATTAATCGTGCTTTGCTATCGGGACTTAACAAAATCACTATAATATCTCCTCAAAATGTAATTGGATTTTTTGAAAAGTTTGGTTTTATTATTGATAATAATCAAAATCACGATAATTCTGTTTTAAAAATGATATTGAACTTGAATGACATTGATACAATGTGCAAATGTAAACATACTTAAATAATATTAATTGTAATATATATTTTTACTATGCGAATATAACTAGGATTCGTCCTTATATATTCGCTTTTGTTTATATATGAATTATTTTTTATCGATTTAGGTATTATTACATTAATTATATGTAAAATCACATATTATTTCAGTCGTTATAGGTCGAATTAATCCTTTCAAAATTCTTAATTATGTTATATGATATAACTATACATGCACTAAAATATTTATAATTGCGATATAATCTGACATTTTACTTATTCTACTTGGATTCTATAACAGGTTATATTGTCCCAGTCTGAAAGGGAGTTTATAATTAATGGAAAATGATAATATTAATCAATTAACAAATGAAGAGAATAATTCTGATGATAAAAAGGAAACAAACTATCTGTTAAAAGATATTGCATTAGAATACGAAGAAAAGTTATTTTCAATATCGATGCAGCTTAAAAAACAGAATAATTTACTTGTGGAGAAAGAACAAGAACTCATTGAAAATAGACGCACGAAAGCTCATAATTTAGATTTGTTTTCTCCAATCTATGATAAGGGTTGCGATAGTGATGACTTAAGTAATCAGATTAATGAAATTAGGCAAAATATTGATAAGATTAATGATGAAATGCAGGAACTTACTACTAAAATAGATGGTTTAAAGGTTGCTGCACATTTAATTGAAGAAATCTATACCAAAAATAACAATGTTGAATCCTCTCATAATTATGAGGAGGAAGAAAACCATTCCTATAATGGATTAGGAATTTTAGAAGCTCAAGAAATTGAAAGACAAAGAATTGCTAGAGATTTACATGATACTACAGTTCAGAATTTAACTAGCCTAGTTCATAAGTCAGAATTATGTGTTAAGTTAATCGATATTGATAGTATAAGAGCTAAGCTTGAGTTAAAGACAATGTCGAATACTTTAAAACTTATTATTAATGATATGCGTGGCATTATATATAACTTAAAGCCAATGACATTAGATGATTTAGGATTAACAATAACAATTGAACGATTCGCCAATAGAATTATGAATCAAAAGAATATTCAAGTAAGGGTTACCTCTAATCAGGAACCAACTGAAATACTTCCTGTAATTCGATTAACTCTTTTTCGTATCATTCAGGAAACTTGCAACAATGTAGTAAAGCATGCAAATGCTTCTTTAATAGATATTAATATTAAATATGAGGAGAAGAGTATTCAAGTAATAATAAAAGACGATGGAAGCGGATTTGATACAAAGAAGTCAATTAAGGTAACAACAGAACAACCATCAAGTTTTGGATTGTCAATCATGAAGGAAAGAATATCTCTTTTATCTGGAGCATTAGACATTAAATCAGAGAAAGGAATTGGATCAATAGTATCGATTTCAGTTCCATTAACTACTTATTAGGGGGAAAATTATGAGCATGCCGATTAACATAATGATCGCAGATGATCATTCAATGGTTAGGGAAGGACTTAAACAATTACTAGAGTTAGACGGAGATATTATTGTCAATGCTGAGGCTAGTAATGGTAAAATGTGTATTGATATTTTGGACGAAATACAAACAGATGTTCTTTTGCTTGATATCAATATGCCTGTGTTAAATGGATTACAAGTCCTTCAACATTTGAAGGAAAATAAAAAGAAAGTTAAGGTTCTAATATTAACAATACATAATGAAGTTGAATATTTAATGAGAGCCGTTGAAATTGGTGTAGATGGCTATGTTTTGAAGGATTCAGATTCATCTTTACTTAAGAAAGCTATTTTTAGTATTTATAAAGGTGAAGTATTTATTCAGCCTGAATTAGCTCCATTGTTAAAGGAAAAAATGGATGAGAAAAATAATAATATCGATACTGTTGAAGATAACTTAACAAAACGGGAAATAGAAGTATTGAAATTAATTGCTGAAGGTCTTTTCAATAAAGAAATTGCTTACATGTTAAATATTAGTGAGAAAACTGTCAAGAATCATGTTTCTAACATTTTTAAAAAAATTGATGTTTCTGATCGCACACAGGCTGCTGTTTATGCAATTAGAAATAGTATCGTTCAATTGTTTTAATTAAGGGTATTTATTAAGTGTTGTTATTTAATGATATATTATAGAATGTTTCATTTGAAACATTCTATTTTTTTGGATTCATAATTGTCAATTTAGATATGGAATTTTAAGAGTATTAATAATTACTACTTCTAAAGTAATTATTAGTATCTTTAAGAAAAACAATTTAGTATTTAATTAGAATTTTTAATATTTACACCAATTTCAAGTTTGAGGTGGTAAAAGTCATAATTGAAGTTAATTAATGAACTAATTGTATTGTTCAATTGTTTTAATATATTATTAACTGAGCCTTGTTATTAACTGGTGTTTTTAAATTATATAAAAGAATGTTTCACGTGAAACATTCCTTTATATAAAGTTATACTTATAAATATAATATAATTTTAAGAATACTTACTACTTCTAAAGTTAATTATGAACTAAAAGTTATTACAACATTAATGGATAATATTATATTCACAGTTACTATAAGTTTGATAGGTATATAACATATTTATATTAAATTATTTAGTAATAAGTTTTGTTCAATTCTTTTGATAAAAACTACTTACTAAGTGTTGTTATAATGCAAATTACTGAATTATATTATAAATGTTTCACGTGAAACATTTTATTTTTATAGCAATACTTTTTGATGAAATAAGTTCTGAGAATATTCATTATTACTATTTCTACTACTTATTATAGAATTTTCAAAGATAGTTATGATAGATAAATTTAGACAATATAATATTCACAATTTATTTATGTTAATGGGTTGCAAGTCATCTGTAAAGTTAATTGATAAATAAGTTCGCATAAATATGTATACTTACGAATCTCCTTATATGATTTTACTATACTAGAGTTGAGTAACGCTGCTTCTTTGTTATATGTGTGAATTTACTCATTTTTTACTAAATCTATATTATTAAAATGATAACAATTAATACACGGATGAAATCAATAAATATCAACGTAAAAAAGTATCAATGCAATAATATCAATGCAATAATATCAATGCAATAAATATCAATGCAATAGATATCAATGCAATATATATCAATGATAGTTAAAAGGCTTTTTTAGACATCGATACGTTATAAATATTATTGATTTAAGACATTTCAAATATATTATATATCTTTTAGGTTTTTTAAATGCCTTACAAAACATTAATTACGTTTCACGTGAAACATTAATTGATGTTTTTGCAAGCCAGACCCTATTATTATCTCTAAGATTAATATTATACAATTTTTTATTACTAATCATTTGAAGTTATACTCTTTATATCAGCATATATTATGAAAATGCACTAGATATAATAATTAAATAATGATATAATTATGCTTGCGTAAGTCAAGAATATCTGATTTGAATTTGCCTAAAGATTAATTTGAGAAAGGTGGAGTGAGAATGGCCAGAATTATCGCAATAGCAAACCAAAAAGGCGGAGTAGGTAAGACAACAACAGCTATTAATTTATCTGCATGTCTAGCTGAAAAGAAAAAAAAGGTTTTAGCGATAGATATTGATCCCCAGGGGAATACTTCAAGTGGATTGGGAATTGATAAAAGCAAGATTAAGGATTCAATTTACCAGATGGTAATTGGAGAGTGCTCTTTGGAGGATTGCAGAATTAGTACTCCAATTGAATATCTTGATTTACTACCTTCAAATGTTAATTTGGCAGGAGCAGAAATTGAGTTAATTGGTGTTGAAGGAAGAGAATACATATTAAAAAAAGAAGTTGATAAAATTAAAGATGAATATGATTTTATTATCATAGATTGTCCCCCGTCATTGAATACTCTTACAGTTAATGCAATGACAACTGCTGATACCGTTTTGGTACCAATTCAGTGCGAGTTTTATGCATTAGAAGGATTAACGCAGTTAATGCACACTATAAATCTAGTAAAACAAAGACTTAATCCGAATCTTGAAATGGAAGGCGTTGTTTTTACTATGTTTGATGCTAGGACAAACCTTTCTTTGCAAGTTGTTGAAAATGTTAAGAGTAATTTAAAGCAAAACATTTATAAAACAATTATACCAAGGAATGTTCGTTTAGCGGAAGCTCCAAGTCATGGTCTGCCAATTAATTTATATGATTCGAAATCTGCTGGAGCAGAAGGGTATCGCCAGTTGGCAATGGAAGTTATTGAAAATGATGATTCTGAGATGTATTCTAAGAATGTAATAAAAGCTAAGAAAATCAAGACAAAAAAATAGGACATGCACATTTGAATATAGTACATATAACAGATACTAAAAATCATACAAAGGATAGTTTAATCTAATTACAGGAAGGGAGATTCATATGGCAGTTAAAAAGGGACTTGGCAAAGGTCTTGATATTATGATTCCGGAACAAATTGTTGAGAAAAAAAATGATCAAACAGATAATGTTTCACGTGAAACATTAATACCGATCAGTAATATTGAGCCAAATAGACATCAGCCAAGAAAGAGATTTGATGAAGATGCACTTCAGGAATTAGCAGAGTCAATAAAGCAATATGGTGTAATTCAACCATTAATATTACAGAAGAAAGATAAGTATTATGAAATTATTGCGGGTGAAAGACGATGGAGAGCAGCAAGAGCAGCTGGTTTAAAAGAAGTGCCTGCAATTATTAAAGATTATACACCTCAGGAGATCGTTGAGGTAGCATTGATAGAGAATATTCAGAGAGAGGATTTGAATCCAATTGAAGAAGCATTGACGTATCAACGATTAATTAATGAATTTGAATTAAAACAGGATGAAGTAGCAGAGAGAGTATCAAAGAGTAGGGTAGCTGTAACGAATTCAATGAGACTTTTAAAACTAGATGAGCGAGTTCAACAAATGTTGATTGATGAGATGTTAACCAGTGGTCATGCCCGAGCAATCCTTACCATAGAAGATAAAAATGAGCAGTATAATGTAGCGAGCAAGATTTTCGATGAAAAACTAAGCGTCAGGGATGTTGAAAAACTTGTAAAAAAGATAGGGATGGAAAATTCCAAAAAAGATATTGCAGTGACTAGCGATGACATATTTGTATATCGTGAAATAGAAGATAAGATTAGAAGTAAAGTTGGTAGTAAAGTATCTATTCATAGAAAGAATAATAATAAGGGTTCAATTGAGATTGAATACTATTCAAGTGAAGAATTAGAAAGAATTATAGAGTTATTTGATGCAATGGTGTAATAATATAAATATATGTTAAATAATGTAAAGTACTTGGGAGGAACGCTAAATGAACGTAATAGATCTTATTAACGAAAATAGTGCATATGTAATGATAGGTATCACAGCCTTTTCACTGATTTTATTAATTTTAGTAATCGTAATAATGATAAAGCAGAGAAAATTAAATAAAAAATATAAGAAGTTTATGAAAGGCGGTAGCGGTGAGAATTTAGAAGATCAGATTTTATCCCGTTTTAATGATATTGATACTTTAAAAAATGAAACCTTGAATTTAAATAAAGAATTGAATAAAGTAAACGAAAATCTACTTATAACCTTTCAAAAGATGGGCATAGTAAAATACGATGCATTCAAGGAAATGGGCGGAAAATTGAGCTTTGTATTATGTTTATTAGATAAAAATAATAATGGTATCCTATTGAATTCTGTACATAGTAGCAGAGAAGGTTGTTATAATTATTTAAAGGAAATTATTAAGGGAGAGTCATTCCTAGTACTTTCTGATGATGAGAAGAAGGCATTGAACCAAGCGCTAAATAGTAATAATTTTATGGCATAGAAAATACGGATCTAAATGCACTGTTGGAGCTGGATTCAGAGGAACTCACTTCAACACATGACAAAGAGTTTAAAAAAAGAAGGAGTATGCATATCTGCAAGCTCCTTCTTTTTTAGACTCTGATATAAGTATATCATATATCAGACATCATACAATTTGTTTTATACTTGTCTTATTTATCCTTTTTTGGAACATTATCCTTGCCATAGTAAGCGATTAAATAAAGTTCTTCTAACTCAGATACCAATGGGAGTCTAGGGTTAGCGGTTGTACACTGATCACTGAAAGCAAGATCTGCAAGAGCCGGAACCTTACCAAGATAGTCTTTTTCGTCAATGCCAAGTTCTTTTAAGGTTGCAGGTATACCTAATTTACTGTTAAGGTCTTCAACATCTTTAGCTAACATTTCAACAGCTTCAGCGTTGGACTTGGGGCTTTTTCCTAATTTTTTCATTAATTCAAATATTTTATCACCAACAATATAACTTTCGTATTTCGGGAAAGAAGTAAATTTAGTTGGGCAATCTACGCCGTTGTAACGAATTACGTGAGGTAATAAGATTGCGTTGGCACAACCATGTGCCACATGGTATTCTCCACCTAGCTTATGAGCTAAGGAATGGTTAACACCTAAGAATGCATTGGTAAACGCCATACCTGCGATTGTAGAAGCATTATGCATCTTCTCACGAGCAACTGGATTAGCACCACCTTCATCATAGGAAGCCTGTAAATACTTAAATACTAAATCAATAGCATGGATTGCTAATGCGTCAGTGTAGTCAGAGGCAACAATAGAGATATAGGATTCTACTGCATGAGTTAATACATCCATACCGGTCCAAGCAGTTGAAACTTTTGGTACGCTCATTACAAAGTCAGGATCAATAATAGCAACATCCGGAGTCAACTCATAATCAGCTAAAGGATATTTTTTGTTTTCTTTCTTATCAGTAATAACAGCGAAAGAGGTAACTTCAGAACCAGTTCCTGAGGTAGTAGGAATAGCCACAAATTGAGCTTTCTTACCTAATTCAGGGAACTTATAGGTACGCTTACGAATATCTAAGAACTTTAAGGACATGTTCTTGAAATCTGCAGTAGGATCTTCATAGAAGAGCCACATACCCTTCGCAGCATCAATAGCGGAACCACCACCTAGTGCTATAATTACGTCAGGTTTAAACTTATTCATTTCCTCTACGCCTCTTAAAATTGTTTCAAGGCTTGGATCTGGCTCTACCTGATCAAAAATCTCACAATGTACATAATCGGAACGTTTTCTCAATTGATAAAGAACCTTGTTTACATAGCCTAATTGAGTCATGGATGGGTCAGTAACAATAAAAGCTTTTGTAATTCCCGGCATTTTTGCTAAATATGCTGTTGAACCGGATTCAAAGTAAATTTTGCTTGGGACTTTAAACCATTGCATATTTACCCTCCTCTTAGCTACGCGCTTATAATTTACTAAATCTACTGCTGATACATTATGAGTAGTAGAGTTACCACCATAGGATCCACAGCCTAATGTTAGGGAAGGCATATTAGTATTATATAAATCACCTATAGCACCATGGGTAGAAGGTGAGTTAACAAGAATACGACCTGTTCTCATTCGTGAAGAGAAAGTTTTGATTACTTTTTCATCAGAAGAATGTATTACAGAAGAATGTCCAAGGCCGCCTAGATCAACCATTTTTTCACAAAGGTTAAAGCCATCTTCTAAGGTTTTAGCTTTAATAATAGCAAGTACTGGTGATAATTTCTCTTTGCTTAATGGATATTCAGGTCCAACGCCCTCTAATTCAGTACATAATATTTTAGTCTGAGGAGGAATCGTAATTCCAGCTAAAGCGGCAATTTTTACTGGTGGTTGACCTACTATTGCAGGGTTAACAGCACCGGTTTTTGTATTAATTACAATTGGTTCAAGTAATTTGATTTCTTCTTTGGTTGCAAAGTAGCATCCAGCTTTCTTCATTAATTCAACGACTTCTTTATAAATAGGAGCTTCAATGATTGCAGCCTGCTCTGAAGCACAAATCATACCGTTATCAAAAGATTTGGATAATACTAAGTCATTCACGGCACGTTTTAAATTAGCTGATTTTTCTATAAAGCAAGGTACATTACCAGGTCCAACACCTAGTGCAGGTTTTCCACAGGAGTAAGCCTGTTTAACCATACCAGAACCACCGGTTGCAAGTATCATAGAAACATCAGGGTGATTCATTAATTCTCTAGTTGCATCGATGGAAGGATATTCTATCCATTGAATACAGTTCTTTGGAGCACCGGCTTTCAGAGCGGCCTTATATAATGTTTTCGCAGCTTCTCTAGAACATTGCTGTGAGCTTGGATGAAAACCAAAAATGATAGGGTTTCTAGTTTTAATACAGGTTAAACACTTGAACATTGTGGTTGAGGTAGGATTTGTAACAGGAGTTACCCCGGCTACGATACCAACGGGCTCTGCTACAATCATGTAATCCTCTTCTTCATTATCTTCAATAATGCCAACCGTTTTTTGATATTTGATGGAATGCCATACATATTCTGTAGCAAATATGTTCTTAATAATTTTATCTTCGTAAATACCTCTACCTGTTTCTTCAACTGCCATTTTAGCAAGAGTTTGCTGTTTTGAAAGACCGGCTAATGCCATCTCATGTACAATATTATCTATTGTTTCTTGATCTAATGATAAAAAATCATTTAATGCTTGAAGTGCGTTCGATACTAAACCGTCAACATGCTCCTTAGGAGTTGGTTGCTGTAAAATTTCGTTTGACATATATATTCCTCCTTGTGTTTGTTAAAAATTTAACACTATCCTTATGTGATAAATATAACAGATTAAAATTGATTTGTAAATATGTTTGTTAAAAAAATAACAATCAAAGTTTTCTATAAAAATTACTAAGAATTATAGATTTTATACAATATTGATAGTTGTATGATAAAATATAGCATATCATGCATAAAAATCAAGTGTCTTTTAATAAAAATTTGTATATAGTACCACATCTTGTTAAATAAACTGACTATAATACGATTTGTTACTATAAAAATATTAAATAAATGTAAAATGATGAATGTGTTTTGTGCATATCGCTACTATACTGATTAGAGAAGTAGGTGAATCATTTTGTTATACCAAAGCATGCTATTGCCAGTAGAAGTAAAATATGATATAAATAATTATTACATGAAATCGATTTAAGAAACGTAGAATATATTAAGTTTATACAGTAACGAATGGAAGTGATAACTATGCATAGTTTTATGAGAGCAATTGGATTTAGTAACATCAATAATAGAATGGATTTGAATGGTCTCTTTGAGAATATTATTGAAAATCCCACAAAAATGCGCCTGATACAATTTGGAGAAAAAGAAAACCTTACGGAACTTACTTTTGAGTATGCGCAAGGAATGGGAATTACTCTCCGAGGTGAAATGGATGATAATAATAAATTTCAGATAGAACATTATTTTCCATGTTTATATGGACATAACATTAGTACAAGAGAAGAAGTTGGTATTAATAAACGGGTTGATACTGAGGCATATACCGGAATGTGTGATGATTTCCGACTAGGGGTATCATTGATATTCTATTTACAGAATGTTATTGAATTGTTGGAGAAGAAGAAGCAGAACATGCCAATAACAACACCCTTTGCTATAACATTAGCAGCTTTATCTCTTGAAGGCAGAGTTCTCCTTCCTATAGATAAGGATGAGATTCAGGTACGCAACATAACTGCTGAAACAAAGTATCGTAATAATTTAATTGCTGAAGCAAAAAAGGGTAATCAGGATGCAATTGATAGTTTAACGATCGATGATATTGATACTTATGCAATGGTGTCCAGAAGAGCAAAAAAGGAAGATATTTATTCGATAGTGGATACTTCATTTATTCCTTTCGGATCAGAGTCTGATAACTATAGTATTATTGCTACTATAACTGAGTGTAATTTGATTACCAATGCACTTACGAAGGAAGAAATTTATGATATGCAGTTAGTATGCAATGATTTGAGTTTTCGTACTTGCATTAATAAAGAAGATCTTATGGGAGAACCAGGCATTGGGAGAAGATTTAAAGGTAATATATGGATGCAGGGTAGTATAGATTTTTCGGAGAATGAAAAAGAAGAATAAAATTAAGATTAATATAATCATATTTAAACAGGCTGCTACCAAAACAGCTTGTTTTTTATTATTTATGTTATTGACTAACTGGATAGGAAATAGTAGAATGACTATGGTGTTTTAAGTGTTTGTAGCTCAGTAGGATAGAGCGTCCGCCTCCTAAGCGGAAGGCCGTGGGTTCGAATCCCGTCAAGCACAGTGGTTTAATATGAATAAAAAAAGATGTTGTAACTTTGTCTGTGACGTTCAGATAAATTATAACATCTTTTTTATTTGCACGAATAATACCGCTAAATCTAATTATAATACCAATTGTATTGATATTTATACCACTTTACATGAATTTTACACAAACAATACAAAAGTATGGTATTTACAAATTTTTATTCATGTTAACTTTAACTTGTAAGACGAGAGAACATTGTAAATTAGAAAAAGGAGATATAATATGAAAAAAATTAAAAAGATGGTAGTTCTTTTATTGACTGTAGTTATGATGGCAGGAGCATTAAGTGCATGTGGAAGTAAGACAGATACAAAAGCAGATAATAATGATAATACGAAGACATCGGTAACCACCGCTGCTGGTGGAAAATTAAGCGGAACAATTACACTAGCAGGATCAACTTCGATGGAGAAGTTAGCAAACGCAGCAGCTGAAGCATTCATGGGAAAATATCCTGATGTACAGGTAACGCCACAATTTACTGGATCAAGCGCTGGAATTGAAGCACTTCTTTCAAAATCAGTTGATATTGGTAATTCATCTAGAAGCTTAAAGGATGAAGAAAAGAGTAAGGGTGCAGTTGAGAATATCGTAGCAATCGATGGAATCGCAGTAATCGTTGATAAGGCGAATACAGTTGCAAATGTTACAAAAGATCAATTGGCTAAAATATATAAAGGAGAAATCAAAAATTGGAAAGAGCTTGGCGGAGCAGATCAGCCAATCGTAGTAATAGGTAGAGAGGCTGGATCCGGTACAAGAGATGCTTTTGAGGAACTTCTTGGTATCAAAGATGCATGTAAATATTCTAATGAAATTAACAGCACAGGCGGTGTTTACTCAAAAGTATTAAAGACTCCTGGATCCATTGGATATGTATCACTTGATGTATTAGATGATACAGTTAACGCAGTAAGCGTTGATAACGTAAAACCAACAGAAGAAAATGTTAAATCAAGAACATACTTATTAAGCCGTCCTTTCGTAATGGCAACCAATGGTGAGATTTCAAAACAAAGCGCATTAGTTCAGGCATTCTTTGAATATATGAAATCAGCTGAGGGTAAAGAACTTATTAAGAGTGTTGGGTTAGTAACAGTAGATTAATACTTAATATAAGCATACTGAAAAGGAAGAATTATCTTAATTGATAATTCTTCCTACAGTTGTTCAAAAGCATATAACAAGGAGTCCTATATGAGCGATAAGAGCTTCTCTATTATTGGAAATTATAAAACTAAGAATACTGTAGAAAAAGTTGCGCATGTTATTTTTGTAACATGTGGACTAATTGCAGTAGTAGCTGTCTTTTCCATTACTTTATATATGATAATAAGTGGTGCACCTGCTATTTTTAAGGTAGGTTTAAAGGATATTCTTTTTGGGACAGAGTGGAAACCAACAGCAGCACATCCAAGCTATGGAATTCTATATGTAATACTTACATCAATCATTGGAACGGCAATGGCAATTGCAATAGGAGTTCCAATTGGACTTATGACAGCGGTCTTTTTGGCAGAGACAGCACCCAAGCGTATTGCTAATATTGTAAGGCCTGCAGTAGAATTATTAGCAGGTATTCCATCAGTTGTATATGGATTGCTGGGTATATTAATCTTAAGCCCGCTCATATACAAAATTGAACTTGCACTGTATAAAAATTCGCCGGGTCATCAGTTTACAGGAGGATCAAATCTGATTACTGCGGTACTGGTATTAGCGATTATGATATTGCCTACTGTAATAAATATCAGCGAATCGGCACTTAAGTCTGTGCCTAGTCATTATAAACATGCATCCTTAGCATTGGGCGCTTCCCATATTCAAACAATTTTTAAGGTTATTATACCAGCTGCGAAGTCAGGTATCGTGACAGCTATTGTACTTGGTGTCGGAAGAGCCATCGGTGAAGCAATGGCGATTAACATGGTTGCGGGTAATGGTGTTAATCTACCTTTTCCGTTCAGCTCTGTTCGATTTTTAACAACAGCAGTAGTTAGTGAGATGGGATATGCCTCCGGTACACATAAACAAGTTTTATTTACAATTGGGTTAGTTCTATTTGTATTTATTATGTTAATCAACCTTGTCCTTAATAAAATTATGAAGGGAGGGAAGAAGGATGCCGACATCTAAAAGTATTTACGCCAAACGTTCGAGAAGGTTGGATTCATTTGCATATGTAATGATATACTTATGTGCTTCGATTTCTATATTAATTCTCGCAGGAATTGTTGGATATGTATTTTATAAAGGGATAGCTGTAGTAAATTGGAGGTTTCTAACTTCCGTACCTTCTGCAATAAAAGGTACTTTTGGTATTGCTGGTAACATAGTTAACACCTTATATATAATTATTATTACATTATTAATTGCGGTACCCTTTGGTATTGGAGGTGCCATTTACTTAAATGAGTATGCAAAACCAGGTAGATTGGTAAGATTAATTGAGTTTACAACAGAAACATTGGCTGGTATTCCGTCTATTATATTTGGCCTATTTGGATATGTGTTCTTTGGAAATACGTTAGGTTTAAAATTTTCAATATTAACAGGATCCCTGACATTGGCTATCATGGTATTACCTTTGATTACAAGAAATACGCAAGAAGCTTTAAAAACGGTTCCGGGTAGTTATCGAAGTGGTGCGCTGGGAATTGGTGCAACAAAGTGGTATATGATAAGAACTATCTTAATTCCCTCTGCAATGCCTGGTATTATTACTGGAATTATTCTTTCTGTTGGTCGAATCGTAGGTGAATCGGCAGCCTTGTTATTTACCGCAGGAAGTGGGTACCTTCTTCCCAAATTAGGTGAATATGGTGAAGGTCTCATTGAAAAAGTAACGCATGAGGGTGGCACATTAACAATACAGTTATTTTTATGTATGGAAAAAGCACAATATGAACAAGCCTTTGGTATTGCACTGGTGTTGTTAATTATTGTATTTGGAATTAACATGCTTACCAAATATTTGGCGCATAAGTTTGATGTAAATAAGCAATAGCCATTATAATAGTAATAATATAATTCCCTACCACGTATTAGTGTGGAGATTATAGATGGAGGATATATGAATAAGGATAAAATCATAACAAAAGCATTAAATCTGCACTATGGAGCAAATCATGCTTTGAAAGATATTGATATGAGCATTAAAGAAAAGGCAATCACAGCCTTTATTGGTCCTTCCGGTTGTGGTAAATCAACTTTTCTTAAGACATTAAATCGTATGAATGACTTGATTCCAAGTGTGGTAATTGACGGGACGGTTACCCTGGATGGTGAAAATATTTACGACCAAGGGGTGGATACCACTTTGTTACGTAAAAAAATAGGAATGGTATTTCAACAGCCCAATCCCTTTCCAATGTCAATCTACGATAACATAGCTTATGGACCAAGAATTCATGGTATTAAAAACAAAAGTAAGCTTGATCAAATCGTAGAAGAGAGCTTAATAGGAGCAGCACTTTTTGAGGAAGTAAAGGACCGATTGAAAAAGTCTGCTTTAAGTTTATCGGGAGGACAACAACAGAGACTTTGTATTGCTAGAGCACTTGCTGTTGAACCAGAGGTCATTTTAATGGATGAGCCAACTTCCGCTCTTGATCCAATATCGACATTAAAGATTGAAGATTTAATGTCAGAGCTCAAAGAGAAATACACAGTAGCAATCGTTACTCATAACATGCAACAAGCTGCACGTATTTCAGATTATACTGCCTTCTTCCTTGTAGGCGAAGTTGTAGAATTTGCATCAACGGATACCTTATTTACAAGACCGGAGGACAAACGTACAGAAGATTATATCACTGGTAGATTTGGTTGATTTATCATTAGGATATTTGACTATGTAGGAAACTTCAACTATAATTAGAATCAAGGAGGTTTTTATGACCGCAAGAATGAGTTTTGAACATGAATTACAATTGTTAAGAGATAATTTGCATGAAATGGGTCAGTTGATTGAGTCAGCAATAGATAAAACCTTAGAGGCCTTTGAATCGCAAAATGAAATGATCGCTCATGAGATTATTCAAGAAGATCGAACAATTAATGATATAGAAAAGACAATTGAATCCAGATGTCTTTCATTAATATTAAAGCAACAACCTGTAGCAAGGGATTTAAGAGTTGTCACTGCCGCACTTAAGGTAGTAACAGATATGGAACGTATTGGTGATCATGCTGCAGATATTGCAGAATTAATTGTAAGAGAAAAGAGAGAACCAATCTTTAATTTGGTACAACACATCCCTGTTATGGGTAGAGCAGCAAAACAGATGGTACATGATGCAGTTGTGGCCTTCACTAGTCTGGATATGGAAAAAGCCAGAGAAATTGAAAAGCAGGATGATATCGTAGACGACCTTTTTGATAAAGTGAAGGAGGAAGTTGCAAGACTTCTTCGCGCGTCAAATGAACATGTTGATCAATGTGTAGATATTTTAATGATAGCAAAATATTTTGAACGAATTGGTGATCATGCAGTAAACATCTGTGAGTGGACAGAATTTAACGAGACCGGATCCGTGAATAATATTAGAATATTATAAAATGGGGGGTAGTCCATTTGGAAAAAGTATATGTGATTGAGGACGACGAAAGTATACGAGAATTACTTAAAGTTGCTTTAGAGGGTTTTGGATATAAGATAAAGGCGTATGAGTCTGCAGAACCGGCATTATTAGATATGAAGGACGATAAACCGGACCTGGCATTATTTGATATCATGTTACCAGGTATGGATGGTTTGTCGGCAATACGCTTACTTCGCCAAGACCCACAATTAAAAGATGTTCCGGTAATTTGCCTCACTGCAAAGGACAAGGAATTAGATAAAGTAATGGGCTTGGATGTAGGAGCAGATGATTATATCACTAAGCCGTTTGGTGTGCTGGAATTAGCTGCAAGAATCAGATCCCTGTTACGTCGTTCAATTAGGGAAGATAGTGCATTTTATATTAATATTGATTCGGTTACAATCAATACACAAACTCGAGAGGTTCGCAATGATGGACATTTGGTTGAGCTGACTTTTAAAGAATATGAGTTATTATTGTATTTAATTGAACATGACGCCAGGGTTGTTAATCGAGATGAATTGTTAAATCAGATTTGGGGTTATGATTATGATGGTGAAACAAGAACATTAGACAGTCATATTCGTACGCTACGACAAAAGCTTGGAAGAGTAGGCACTGACTGTATTAAAACGGTTCGAAGTGTTGGATACCGATTTGTAAAATCAGAAAATTAAATGAGTGCTGATGTAAATATATTTTGCATCAGCACTTGCTATAATTGGGGGTTGTCATGAAAAAGGCCATATTTAAAAGATTTATACTAATATTGTTGTTAGCGCTATTTCTAAGTGCAAGTATACTGGAAATTGTTATTAGTAATATCCTATTAGATAAGACACAAGAGGATATGTTATATTCGGTTAGAATTGCGGACCATGGCTTGGATTATAGCAAGGATATAAAGGCGCAGGTTAATGCACTAAAACAAATAATAGGTAATGAACAAACCCGTTTTACCATTATCGATCTAAATGGAAAAGTAATTGCGGATAGTGAAGTGGAAGATGTAGCTACGATGAAAAATCATAGCAACCGTGAAGAAATAAAAGAGGCAATGAAAACCGGAATCGGGTATTCAATTAGAGAATCAGAAACACTTAAGGAATCAATGCTTTATGTAGCCTGTAGGTCTAAAAATAATGATTATATCATCCGTATAGCGGTTCCGTTTTCAGGAATCGAACGGTATTTGGGAGCATTGGTACCAGCATTGTTAATTAGTATAGGGGTTACCTTGTTTTTATCACTTATCTTGGCAAACCGTTTTGCAAAATCAGTAACGAAACCATTACAAGAGATAGCAGAGGAAATGTTAAAATTAAAAGAAGAGAAACCAGATTTTCATTTTAAACATTATCAGTATGAAGAGATGAATGTTATATCAGATACAACTTTACAGCTGTCTAAAGCGGTGAAGGAATCAATGGCCCGCATTGAATTTGAACGACTTGTTAGGCAAGAATTTTTCTCAAATGCATCACATGAATTAAAAACTCCATTAACTTCAATACGTGGATATTTGGAGCTAATAGAAAATGGAATGGTTGCAAATGAGGAAATGAGAAAAGATTTTCTGTCAAGAATTAAAAAGGAAACAGGGAATATGACAAACCTAATCAATGATATTCTTATGATTTCGCGTCTAGAGACAAAGGAAGCCGAGGTTGTATTGTCGGAAGTTCGGGTGTGCCCTTTAATTAAGGAGGTTTGTAACTCCTTTGAACCTCTTGCAAAAGAATATCAAGTTACTTTAAATATGAACTGCCGTCCAATTACGATGCATGCCAATGTCCATCAGTTAAGAGCGCTGTTTACGAATCTTATATCCAATGCAATAAAATATAATAAGCCAAAGGGCAAAGTCGATGTGACAGTTACAATAGAGGGAAAAGAGGTAATCATAATCGTAGAGGATACCGGTGTTGGAATTCCTAAGGACGCAAAGCAAAGAGTATTTGAACGGTTTTATCGCGTTGATAAGGGTAGAAGTAAAAGAGTTGGTGGAACCGGCTTAGGATTGTCTATTGTGAAACATATTGTTGGGTATTATAATGGTAATATCGAATTAGAGAGCAAATTGATGGAAGGAACTAAATTTACCGTTAGATTACCGATTAATCAAAGTGATGACGATAATAAAGTGTAAATTATTATTCCATTTATACCGATATATATTACTAAATACTATCAATACTCTACGATTAGATAATGGATTAGACTTTATAACCGGGCATTGGTTTTTATAGGTAGTATATTAAATGTATGGATGGGAGCATTCTGGATGAAAAGTAAATTGAACAGTGTTTTCTTTGGAGTTTGTTTTTTGGCCTCGTTATTGGCTGAAGCATATAGCTTTATTGTTCTAGAGGGAGATTTATTAAATAGTATCGGCTTTGGACTCGTGGTTTTGATTACCGGATACTTGCTTTTAGCAGAGCTACGCAATAGTATACATGAAAAACAAAGCAAAGTATCTTATTACGTTGACCATGTCGTTTTTGAAGAATTAGGGAATTGGAAGTCAAGACTAAATGAACTAGCGAATATTGAAAAAGCTACTTATACAGCAACCAAAAAGAGTACAGAACTCCTTGCTAATCAATTAAAAGAAGTTACTAACCGCTTGGAAACATTGGAAAGTAACAATTCCTCCGCGTTATATCTTATTGCAGAATTGCAAAGAAGATCATTGGAAGGACAAAAAAAGGCATTAAACATCGAACTTCATTATAACAAAGAGAATACGAAGAATCTGCTTACAGCTTTGCAGACAGTGGGTAATAAGATAGATGTGGATGCAAAAATCACCAGAATACTTAACTTATTGGAACAAAATGATGAGCAGCTTAAGAAAACAAATAATGAGAATAGAAATGATGAAACAGCATCAGAGAACATCAACTTTATGGAAGAGGCGGCAGTTACCAGAGAAGCAAAGAAGGAAGAGATAGAGGCACAAGATAGTAAGAATACGAATACGAAAATAAATAATATAAAACCGATATATGATGATCCAAACAAAGCGCTATCATCAGAGGAGATATCTGCTTTGTTTGAATCATATAATAATTAATTTAGAGATTCATAAAATCATTATCTTTGTGTGACCCACGAGTGGATTTCTTCTTATAGTAAGCTTTTCTGCGCTTTAAACGAGGTCGTTCCACTATTATATAATAGACTACAATACCAATTACAATAAATCCTAGGATACTTCCAATTATAATATATCGTAAGCTACTTTTTACTGGTGTAGTTTTTGAATTTGGAGTAGCGGGATTTTTTGTTATTGTATCAGACTTAATTAAGGTAGGCAAAGTTGTATCCTTGTAAAGAATATTGGTTCCGCCCACGTATTTACCTTGATAAGTATAGGAGATCTTACCAATCACTTTGCTGTCTTCTTTCGTATTAGTAGCAGGGGTATTGTTCTGACTCTCAGTATAAAAGGTAACATCCCGCTGAGCATCCTTAATTGATACTGAATTAGGAAGTACGACAAATGCATCCTTGTCTGTCTCTACAGGAGAATCAGCGCTGCTAAGGATAGGATTATACCTAGTGAACAGCGGGGATTCATTTAACGAGGAAGTTCCCTCTGTGTCAGAAATAGAATGAGTTGAAAAATTATTAAATCCAAAATCAAGTAATCGTTCGCTGTCATTATATTGGTTTTTAGCGGAATCATCTTTCAAGATAACGCAGATCAATTCCATATCACCTCTCTTGGCAACAGTGACAAGGGTATACTTTGAGGTTGAGGTATACCCGGTTTTACCACCCACGATACCATCGTAGGAATAACCATTTCTCATAAGAATCTTATGGTGATTTCTTAAATATCTGATTTCTTTCTGTTTGTTGGTAGGGGGAATCTGGTAAACCTTTGTACTAAATATCTTAACAAAGGACTCATTCTTAAGAGCTTCTCTTGCAATTAGGGCCATGTCGTAAGCCGAAGTATAGTGATTATCATCCTGTAAACCATGAGGGTTCATAAAATTAGTATTCTTACAACCTAAGCTTTTGGCTTTCGCAGTCATTAGTTTCGCAAAATCCTGAATATTACCAGAGATATGTTCAGCAACTGCATACGCGCAGTCATTAGCGGATTCTAATAATATGCCGTACAAACATTGTTGCATAGTAAGCTTTTCACCTTCGTTAATCCATATTCGGCTACTATCCGCTTCAACATCATAGACTGCCTTATGGGATACAGTAACAATATCACCTGGAGAAGAATTCTCAAGAGCAAGTAAAACAGTCATAATCTTTGTAATACTAGCCGGATAATGCTCAGTATTCATATTTTTCTGATATAATACAAGGCCCGTAGAGGCTTCCATCACAATTGCCGATTCTGCAAAAACAGAAGGACCGCTGGGCCACTTCTCTTTAGCAGAGACCGAGATAGGGCTTGTCCAAATAAGATTTATAGTTAATATAGTAATCATGCTAAAAATAGCAATTAATTTTCGCCGCATATAGACCTCCTGAATTGACGCATAAGTAATAATAAATATCAAATAGATTGATATGTAATATAATGTAGAATGTATAAATCGTAATACCAAGTTGATTGATATGTATAATAAACATCATATATAACATCATCTACAGTTAATACCAAGTTATTAGTAATAATAAATAGTATAGCGTGTGTGATAAAAAGTGGAATATTTATATTATGATATTATTTCAAGGATTCTATAACAAATTATTCCAAAATATTAAAGAATTCTTGAAATAAATCATGTTCTTATGAAAAATTATAATATTCAACGTTATCTAATAAAATTGGTTCTTGAACGAGGGGTAAGAGCAGGGATAGGATAAGCATCTTTACTATACTCTTTAATCTGAAGCATCCAAGCCATATTGCTGGCGAGATCCTTCATAACACTGATGCCCTCTTCATCTTGTAAAACTTCACCGGGAGTCGCTCCATGAACAACATTCCAATAATTAGAAGGAGCTATCATCATATCCGATATCAAAAAATAATGGTTAAGTTGATCAAAGGTTGCAACACCGCCTGACCGTCTTAGGACAGCAATAGCAGCGCCGACCTTTAGACGCATGCGACCTCGATTGGGATAAAACAGGCGATCCAAGAAGCACTTCAAGGTACCTGCAATGCCTGAATAATAAACAGGACTTCCAATAATCAAGCCATCTGCCTCATATATCTTATTAACAATTTCTTTCATCTTATCATCTGAAAAATGGCAATGACCATCTTTGCACTGACCACACCCGATGCAACCTTTTAAATCCATATTACCAACATGAATAATTTCACTCTCTATACTTTGAACTGCGAGCTCCTCGCAAACTGTTTGTAATGTTAAAAACGTATTACCCTTTGGTTTAGGGCTTCCATTAATTGCAATAACCTTCATAATTACCTCCATTATCGTAGCTCTCTTAAACTTATTATAGTATACTACATACTACTATGATTTGGAATACATAACTGTGATTAATTGATTAACAAATATTCAGAAGAAGCAAGATAATATAGCAAAATATTTAAATAAAACAATAGGAAAACTCATAAAATAAGATAATTGTATGAAACGCATAATTGACGAATATTAGCTTTGTTACTATAATTAAGCATGAATTAATAAACACAAGGAGGTTAGCATGAGATTAAGAAATATTAGGGGTTCTAGAGAAAGCGTCGCAGCCAATGACTATGTTGTACAAGAACCAGAGAAGTACAAGGGTAGGTGGAATACCTTGTTTCATAATAATAATCCGATACATGTGGAAATTGGAATGGGAAAAGGCAAATTTGTAATGCAACTAGCGGCAATGAACCCAAATATTAATTATATAGGGATTGAAAAGTATTCCAGCGTTTTATTACGAGCATTGGAAAAGAATAATGAGGTTGAGTTAAGTAATTTGTTTTTTATTCGATTTGATGCTGAATATATTAATAACATTTTTGATAAAGAGGAATTATCTAGAATTTATCTTAATTTTTCCGATCCTTGGCCCAAAGACAGACACGCAAGAAGAAGATTAACGTCAAAAGAGTTCTTAGCACGGTATAATGAATGCTTAAAAAAAGATGGCGAAGTGATGTTTAAAACAGACAATCGAGCGCTTTTTGATTTTTCACTAGAGGAAGTGAAGATAGCAGGATGGGAGCTAAAGGACGTAACCTTCGACCTCCACAATAGTGAACTAAACGAGGGGAATGTTATGACGGAATATGAAGAAAGATTTACAGCATTGGGTCATCCAATTCACAAATTAATTGCATTTAGAAATGAATTAAAATAAATTTCGCGAAACAGGGTGCTAAATCCCTTGATTTATCATAAAATGATAAAAAAGAGGGAAGAAGGTGCTCTATGAAACCAAACTGGAAATACAAAGTTGCAAAAATGACAGGAGCGAACCGTAGTATTGATAAAAAAATTCTAAAAATAAAAACCTCTTGGGACGAAGTATCAGCAATATTAAACAGTTCAGCCAAAAGAAAGAAAAGATAATAAGATACTTGAATTTATTGTTTTCTTATAATATAGTTACCATATCACATAATAAGTGATAGAACCGAGATACTATTACAATAGGATGAGTATAAGCTTAGATAAAGTATAATCTAGCTTGATAAAAGATAGGAGGAATTATAAAATGGCTTTACAATTTACAGATGCGAATTTTCAAAAAGAGGCTTTGGAGTCGGACATCCCTGTATTGGTAGATTTTTATGCAGACTGGTGCGGACCGTGTAAAATGATAGCTCCAATTGTTGCCGAATTAGCAGGAGAATATGAAGGCAAAGTAAAAATCGGTAAGTTAAATGTAGACCAAGATCCGAACACAGCTGAGAAATACAGAGTAATGTCAATACCTACCTTATTAATTTTGAAAAAGGGTGAAGTGGTGGATACAATTGTAGGAGCAGTTCCTAAGAAAACGTTACAGGATAAGTTAAATAGTCAACTGTAATAGTTGTGTTATAAAGGTAGTGCATCTACATGGATAAGGATGGAATATTAATTATAATGGTTAGAAATTAAAGCCATAAAATGGTTATAAAAGGTAAGAAACACCACAAAAACACGGTATTTCTTACCTTTTTAATAAAAAGTATATATTTTTTAAAAATTATATAAAAAATGCTTGCAATTTGTTTTTGAATTATATATAATAACTTTTGCGTTCAAGAAATATTGAAAACGCGCCTCTAGCTCAGTTGGTAGAGCACCTGACTCTTAATCAGGGTGTCCAGGGTTCGAGCCCCTGGAGGCGCACTAACAAAGTATCGGTTTTGCAGACACAAGAGCTGCGGGGTCGGTGCTTTTTTCTTGCGTAAAAATGTAAGTGGGTTATGGCAAGGATGTCGAGGGGAAGAGCAGGTTTCGACCTTGTTTTTTATTGGGTTGGGGAATGTCTGGTTGATTTGAAAAAATCCGCCAAAAGATGTTTATCGGTTTTTCTTAGCGTGATGAGGGGTGGCGGGATGGAGATTTGTGAAAATGGAATGTAGTGTAACTTAGTGGAATATATGAGAACGAAGTGGACGAAAATTGGTCGCCCGATTGAGCGCCATGAAATAAATAGTATATGTCTAACAAAATTAATTTTCTTTCAAAAAAAGGAATATTCATGTGAAATCTCCTCCTGTAAAAGAAAGAATAATCCTGTGAATACGTGGATTACCCCCCATCAGCATTTTGCAAAAGAAAACAATTGCTTCTTAAAATTTACAAAATAATTACACTATTGTTAGATTCATGCGCAACATATTAATTTTTAATTAATTGGTAATTTATAGTATATTATGACACGAATCGATGCTAAAATTATGGATGTGATGATAAACTAGTAAGTTCTAATACTTACCAGTAATAAGAATAATATTACGATGCTTAGTAGTAGTACATACTACTATTAAAAGAGGTTTTATGGAAGGAACAATTTGAAATGAAACAAAAAATGACCTTAATGCTATGTTGTATAATGCTTTCTACTTTATTCTGGGGTTGTGGCACTAAAACTACAAGTACCGATTCGCCACAAACTGTAGCTTCGATCACTCCATCGGCTACAGGAACACCAACAGAAGTACCTACTATAGTGCCAACAGAAGCATCCACAATAATAACCTCGTCAAGTCCGATTTTAACATCTGAACCGCTAATTAGTAGTGCTCCAATTCAAGTTTCTACAGACGCCCATAATAAAATACTAGGAACATTTCGTGTAAAGGCAGACGAAGTCGTTAAATACGACACTACGAGCGGCGAATTGACATATCAAATTGCTGGTGGACACTTTGTAGATGAATATTACAATTTCAAAGCTGATGGTTCTTATACAACAAACGCATATGGACATTATGAAACAGGAACATGGCATTTAGGTGGCCAAACAATTGAACTTACTACTTCCAAAGAAAAATACAGTTATACAATTGCGTATGACCAAGCCAAAAATATGATAAGTATTTATGATTCATATGGAGCTGGTGGTGTTCTTACTTCCTCGCTAAACTATTATAAAAACCAACCAGTGACTTATTCATGGGCAATTGAACCAAAGCTTGCTTATGATGCAATTGCCTTTGAACCCACATACCATAAGTTTATTGGTATCAAAAACTCAAATGGTAACATGCAGCAATATGTCATCAGTTCTAAAACAGGCGCTCTAACAGGTGAATCTTTACCAAGCATTATGAATGACTTGATGATGTCAGACGAAAACAGAACTGACATAACAGATTATGCCCAAATTTTTGGAGTAGCAAAAAATAATAAATATGTATTTGTATCAAGGAATGATATTTGGGGAGACAAAGGACAACAAACACTTTCATACAAATTTGACGGTATCGTCAGTATAGATGGTGAAATGGCATTTGTTAAATATAAAGGCAAGTGGGGAATAGTAAGAAAGTGGTAAAACTATAGTCCAATCAGCTTAATGATTGAAAAGTTTAATTGATAAGTAATAACCAAATTAAGCATTGGTAGGCATGTTTATAAAATATATAGTTAATATAGTCAGGTAGTTAAGAGTTTGAAGCCCCTTTTTGATTTCTTACAAAGTACTGGTTTTGAAGTTATATGAGCAGTGGGTTAAGTACTTTTTTCTTGTGAAAAATGTAAATGGATTATGGATGGAATTTCGAGGGAAAGATCTGCTTTAACTATTATAAAATAAGAGGGATGGAAATAAAAATGAATAAAAGAACAGTTGCTACTTTTGTTATTTCATTAGTAATGGTGCTAACTCTTTCGGCATGTGGAACTAGACCGAACACTACAACGACTATAGCCCCATTTAACACATCGCCATCACCAACAAGTGGTGCAAGCAAAGTGACCACAGTTCCATCTGAAACTGCGCCAACATTAACACCGACATCAGCGCCGACATCAACACCGTCACAAGCCCCTTCAAACAAAGCAGAACAAACAGATCCCGAAACTCCAGGTCTACACCAAGCCAAACAAAAGTATGCGAAAATATTGAGTTGTTATAGAGATCTTGCACTACTTTGGAAAAGTCCTGAAGCTTCATCATCAGACGAGGCGGAATCAAGTAAATTCGACGAAGTACTAAATAACTTATCTGAAAAACTTATTATAGAAGCAAATATTATTGATCCGAAAGGTGAAGGGGAACCATCGTATCATATATGGTGTTCTTGCGTTGAAACCCGCGATAATATAGGATATGCAATTAAGGACTTGAACAATGACGGAATCTTAGATTTAATTATTCTATCAGATGACTACAATGTAAGTGCGATATATACTATAATAAACAATAAAACTATGCTTGTTGATGCTTTTTGGTCAAGGCATGCTTGTCAGGTTGATAAAAATTGTATTTTGCATGTTACATCTAGTGGCGGCGCAGGCGACTACTATGTAGCTACTTATGTTATTACGGCAAAAAAAGCGGAAATGGGCTTGATTGAGATGACGGGTGTTGAAACTTATGATGACCAGACAGGTGAAAGTTTTAGCAAAGGTAGATGTTACCAAATTAAAAACGGTAAAAAGACCATAATAAGCTATGATGACCTAGATAAAGCTGTAGAGAACTTTCCAGAAAACGCTACAAAAGATGCAGGGATTACTTTTATTCCATTGACATGAAAAGCCACAATTAAATGTGATGCATATTTGTACTACATACACGGCAGTATAGGCATCAGTGGGTGTTTAATATAATCAGGGTGTTCAGGGTTTGAGCCCTAGAAACACATTTACAATGTACTATTAGTAGATGTGATTCTTTGCTTTTTGTTATTTGTAAGACAAGGTGTTTAATTGATGATAGTTATCTGTAATAAAGAGATTTATAGTGATATATTATAAAACTAATTAGGATTCAATACTTGAACAATCAGGTATTGAGTCCTTTTTTGCGTTGCAAATATTACACAAACCCAAAAGTTACAATTGGAAAAGGAGGAATCATATGAAATACAAAGATTTTTTGATGAGAATAAAAAAATGGTAAGGGAGTTGTTGCCACTAGATTATGATGTGGAACTAACATTAGACGTCAAAAACAATAATCATGAGAAAGATGCAATGATCATTTGGAAATCCAAAGAGAAAATGATACCTACGATTTATATGTCACATTTCTACAAAGAGTATTGTAATGGAGTAAGTATAGAGAAAATTGTAAAGGAGATTGTAAACATTAGCAGAAAAAGCGAAGGAAAAAATGAGTTGATACTTACCTATATAACTGACTTTGAAAGAATATCAGGGCGAATAACATATCAGCTCATTAATCTTGCGATGAACAAGGAAAGGTAAAAAATCTTGTTCATACAACATTCCTGGACATGGCGAAAATCTATCGTATTGTTTTGGAAAAATCTGCGGAAGGAATATCATCCATTGTTATTACGAATGATCTAGCTGAAAAGTGGGGAGTTGGTGTAGAGTGCATTGATAACCTTGCAGAGATGAATACACCTATATTATTTCCTGAAGTTATCAGGAGTATGACTGATATTATAACGGATTTGTTAGTAACAGATGGGAAGAAATCTGACTACTCGACAAGCATGTATTCAGATTTAAATGAGCAAATAGAAGATGTAATGTATAGTGTCTCTAACGACGATAATGGTGATGAAATGTATGTTTTTAATAATGAGAAGGGTATTAACGGAGCAAGTGTATTATTATATCCAGAATTGGTAAAAGGGTTTGCACAGAAAAAACGGTCTGACCTCTATATATTACCAAGCTCGGTTCATGAGTGTATAGTATTGGCGTTCAACAAATGAATCGGTGATAATAATTATTATGATAAAGCAATTATTCTCATACATTCGGTATTTGATTTAAGTATTAATGATTTTTACAATTTGAGAGAAGTTTTTGAAGTAGAAAGTCTCCTTTAGAATAAACAACAAGTTGATGCTTACTTTGAAATGATTAAGTCGTATTTTAAATACGAGCTAAAATTTATTGACCTAGAAATAAAGACATTTGATTATATTAGTGGAAAAACAAATCGATTATTAGCTGATTAAGAGGAACAGAATAAAAATGACCCAACTAACGGGTTGACTGTTAGTTGGGTATAAAATCAGAATAGGGAGAATAATATGCAAGACTTAAACCAATTAGATGATTTACTTACCGTTCACGAGGTTGCTGCTTATATTAAACGCAGCTATAAGACTACACTTAAATTAATTAAACAAGGAAAAATACCAGTAACTAATGATGGAGCTAGAGGATATAGGGTAAGCAAATACGATTTGTTTCAATATCTAGGGTACGTCTTTGAATAGTGAATTTGAATCTAATCAAATTTTAAAGATATATTATATACAGGAATATCTAAATAAAGGAAGGAGTAAGTATTATGGCTTATAAAAAGGTAATGGCAGGACATGTGGAACCTAGAAAAAACTCTAAAGGCGAGATTACACATTACAGAGCGGTTTTATACTTAGGTAAGGATGAGAATGGAAAGGACATTAAACCTTACAAGAAGGCGGGTACAAGGGAAGAGGCAGAAGAACTTTTAATTAAGATGAAGGCGGAGTATTTAAATAATGAGTTTATAATGCCAAGTGAGATGAAGGTATCTGAGTACCTCGAAGAGTGGTACAAGACATATATAGTAAATCAAAGAAGTGATAGTACGATTCTTGATTATAGAGATATTATGAATCGTTACTTATTACCTACATGGGGTCAAAAAAAGTTACAGGCATTAAATACCATGGAAATTCAGAAGGTTATAAACTTGTGGGGAGTAAAGTCGCCATTAAGTGAAAAACCGTTAAGTGAAGAGACTTTAAAGCATATTAAAAGAGTATTCAATACTGCATTAAACAAAGCAGTACAAATTGAATATCTTAAAAAGAATCCTTTGAAGGGGGGTTCCGTTAAATCGCCTAAGGGTAAGAAAGAGTTGGAAGTTTTTTCGGAAGAAGAAATTGATAACCTTTTAATGGCAGTACAAGGGACTGATATGGAACTTGTCATAGTGTTCTTATTTGATACGCTGGCTAGAAGATCAGAGTTACTAGCTGCTAGATGGAGTGATGTGAATTTAGAAACAGGAGAATTTACTGTCAAAAATACATATATAAGGACACTTGACGGTTCTAAGTTCAATGAAGGAACCAAATCGCTCAGTAGTAAAAGAAGTATGGTATTAGGAAGCTATACTTTGAATCTGTTAAAGAAAGAGAAAATACAGCAAAAAATGAATATAATGAAACTAGGGGAGGATTATCAAGATAATGATCTAATTATATGTCAGCCAAATGGTAAACCTTATGAGACATCCTCTATGTCTCATAAATGGAGAAGAACGCTGAAAAAGAACGGTATTAGACATATCAAACTTAATGGAAGTAGACATTCGGCAATTAGCAAATTAGTAGCTTCGGGTATTATAGATATTAAGAGTATCCAGGTTAGGCTGGTCATAAAAATATTGAAATGGCGCTTAATGTGTATTCGCATGTAAATGATTCCCAAAAAGCGAAGACTGGTCAAAGTGTTAATGTTGTTATGTTTGGAAAGGTGGTAAACCAGTAATTTAGAGTTATATTTATATATTGAGCAGAAACAAAGAGTATCTGATTTTAATAGTTAATATTATCAGGTCGTCAAGAAGTTCAAAAATAAAGCATTTATTGAAGAATATTTAGTTGGTTTATGATAATTAATAGAAAACAATATTTATTAGTAATAAAGATGGGTATGGTTTTAGCCTTGATGTACTGGTTAAAACGGAAATAACAATTGTAAATTACCCAAGATCGCCCAAATGAGCGCCATGATAGCGTTTTTAGCAATTTGAAAACCCAGCTTGGTAAGTCGAACCTATCAAGGCTGGGCTTTTCATTTTAGGTAGACCGAAGTCCTCTTAATCAGGGTGTCCAGGGTTCGAGCCCCTGGAGGCGCACTAACAAAGTCTTAGTTTGGCAATCTTAGTAATTGCTGGGTTAGGGCTTTTTCTTTGCGTGTTTATTAAATATATGTAATGCTGGAATTTGCTACGAATAGAAGCAGATTCCAGCATTTTTTATAGCTAGAATTGTTTTGGGTATCATAAGTCGGTTTTATTTGTAAACATGAATAGGAATGCGCTCATATTCATAGATTTACGTAGTGAATTACTTAGGACATTACAACGAAATTTAGCAATTAAAAATTATGTGTAATAAGAAAAAATATTAGAGGCTAGATTAACGAGTGATATTATATTTTCTTGTAAATTATAAGAAATTATAAATAAATAAATAAAATTATTAAATATATTACATAATTAGAGAATACTTGCAGATAATGGAAATAAAAGGTACAATACATATAAATAAATTGGTACAGATAACCTGTACATAAAGGAAACACACATCACAAATATGGCGAAGGCGCTAGCTACTTATTATGTATTTAATGCTGAACTCCAGATTTGTTTATGTGATTGAAATGAGCAAAAGAACGGACACAGCACAGCATAAATAGAAATTACATGAAAAAGGAAGGATATTCAAATAGAAATTGGCTGAATTGAAATGACAAGGTGTATCTTGATATATGTGATTACCAGTATTACCAACGGTGAGGCATAGAAGGCAGATACGAATAAGAAAAGGTGGATATCCTTACATAAAAAGTAAGGAGGATTATGTTGAGAATTATTATTTTTATTAATGACAAAGAAAAGGCTTCATTTATTGCTAATGTATTAAAGAACATACTATTCAAAGTTAAGTGTAGTTATGAATTATCAACCTATTTATCGCCTGGAAGAATCATTGAGAATCTTAAGGAAAATAATACTCAGTATGATATTTTTCTTTTGGATGCTTCTGAACCTAGCAGTGAAATTATTGCTAAAGAATTACGGTGGAATAATTTTTATGCTTCAATTTTATTTATATCAAATAAGATAACGGATATAAACCAGCTACTAAAATACCGCCCATCGGCGCTCATTACTGAGGAAGATAATCCACAAAACATACTGAATGCTTTTAAAAACGCATATTTAGAGCAAAAGCGTATGCATAACTATTTTATGATTAAAAATAGAGATCGAATTACACAGATTTATTACATGGATATAGACTTCTTTGAGAACAGTCAAAGAGTAGTTTTATTACATAATTATAAGACAAAGGAAATAATAAGTTTTTATGCTAAGTTTGAAGATGTGTATAATTCATTGCCTAAAAATATGTTTTATAAGTGTCATCAAAGCTTCATCATTAATTTACTTAGAGTGCAGACACTTAAAATTGTAGAGAGAAAATTTATATTACTCTCAGGTGAAGAAATTGAAATTAGTAAAAGAAATTTAGCGGAAGCAATTGAAATGTTTGAAAATAGGAACAATTAAATTTGAAAATAGTAATAATTTAAATAAAAATAATTTAATAAAGATACAAATTTAATTTTGGGATAATATTACATTTTAATTGCCGAATATGTCATACGTATTGATAATGAAATTTTGTTGGATTATATTCATCTCATTAACAAAGTTAACAATGATAAGATTTAATTAATGCATATATAAAATAGAAGACAATACATATATGGTTTTTGGAAATCACATAAAATGATAAAGTAACCTTTAAGAAACTAAAATAATAGCGTAATTAAAAATTAAAAAGCTCGGTTAATGAATAAATAAAAGGAGGATAATAATGGATAATAACCACGCAATGAATTTTGATAATGATGGAGACGGAATAAATGACAGCTATTTAATGAGTGTTGATAGTGATGGCGACGGGATCAATGATACGGATATGATATTTCTCGATTCGAATGGAGATGGGATTTTTGATATGCAGGTATCAAATATGGATGTAGATGGAGATGGATTGCTTGAAACATATACACAATACGATACAAATGAAGATGGGTACACAGACACCGCCGAGATCTCCAAAGATATGAATCAAGATGGAATTATAGATGTTAATACCAAATTATTCGATTATGATCAAAATGGAGTATTTGATTTTGAAGCAAGCGATATTGATAATAATGGAGACAAGGTTATTGATGTTCATTATGAACAGCAGCAATTGGATACAGATGGAAATGGAGTGATTGATACTGTAATCTTTGGAACGGATAATAACATAGATGGAGTATTTGATACCATTAATAGTTTTAAGGTTGAAAATCACAATGGTATTTTGGAACTTGTCCCGATTGAAGTATCTCCGAATACAGAAAGCCAAGATCCATCATCTGAGTATGATATAATACCAAATTTTGATGCAAACAATCCGAACCTTAACCCGGACGCAATTGTTGGAGAACCAGGTGAGGATATGACGCATTGGGAATGTCAAGGAAATACGAACCGCTGTGCTTTATACTCACAAATGTTCGCAATAGAAGAGTTGACCGATTGTGATCTTAATATGGATGATTTTGCACAAATCGCCAAAGAAAATGGGTGGTTCACTGAAGAGGGTGGAACGTTGTTAACAGATATGAACAAAATGCTAGATTACTATCATGTTGACAATGATATGAAGTTAAATGGAACAATGGAAGATATCGTTAACTGCTTAAACCAAGGAGGAAAAGTTATAGTCGGGGTTGATGGAAATGAAATAATTGATCCAAATCACGACAGCAGTTCCTTTGCACCAAATGACCCAAATCATGCTATTGAAGTAATAGGAGTTGATTATTCGGATCCTGACAATCCTATGGTTATTATTAATGATTCCGGACATCCGGATGGATGTGGTGAAATGGTACCAGTTGATCAGTTTGTGAATGCCTGGGAAGATAGTCAGTACCAGATCATAACAGCCTATTAATCATGGAGAGGAGAACATATATGAATAGCAATTGCACAGTGGAAGTACTTTTAGAAAACATTAAGAAACAAGAGTTTTATCGGGGGGTAATTCCAATTGGTTTTGGGGCAGGATTACCAATCATTAAGATTATAGATAAGCAAACATATATTATGATTCCCTTTTTTCGATTTGACCGCGTCAATGAATTAGATAAATCATTGATTTATCCAATCAAGTTCCAGATTACTGTAAAATGGCCGTCAGGAAAGCTTGTGAGCTTTGAAGATTATCAGATTAATCCGGCTTTTATAAAAGTGGATTTTAGTAAACCAATAGGATACTTTCGACATGAGGCAATCAAGATGTATAACTCAGGGCAATACAATGAGAAAAGGAAGGAACTATATTCGCTATATGATAAATTATTAAATTTTCTTTTGGTGGGTGACGACTTTACTTCTCAGGATGAGGATAAATTTAAAGAACTGTTAAACATGATTATTGAACCGTCTTTAGTTCCAATTTATCGAGTTTTGGATCAAAAATTCTCAAGTAGATTTTTAAAGTAGGAGGAAAAGTATGAGCAATGGGGAAGTAAAAAACTGGGACTTCTTTGACCAGCCAAATCATCCAGTCAGCGATATATCAAAAGAAAAAACAATTGATAATAATTACAATTTAAGAATACATGAGGAGATTACAAGCAAATCAATATACAACTCAGATAGAAGTAAGAAGGATCAGGGTAATGTAATAGTTAGAAATGAGAAGGATCCCATCACATTGCTTCTAATAAGTGTGAGAGAAGCCTTTCATAAACTAGGGTATCCAAACTTAATCAAAGAAGTGGATAAGATTGATAAATCGCTAAATTATAATAAGTTTAAGCTGGCGGTTGTCGGAGAATTTTCAAGGGGAAAAAGTACCTTTATCAATCGTTTTTTTAATCGGGAATTGCTTCCGGTAGGAAATCTTCCAACTACAGCAATCCTTACAAAGGTTACATATAATTTAAAAGAAATGATAGTTTTTATAGATTCAAAGGGAAAAAAACAGGCTCTTCCAATTGAAGAAACTTCTTGGGATGGATTGGTTGCGGATAATGTAAAAGATGATCCGAAAGGAATTGCCTTTGTAGGAATTAATTCTAAGTGGCTAGAAAAAACAGGAGTTGAAATCATTGATACTCCAGGAGCTGGAGATTTAAATGAAAAAAGAATGTCATTAATTAACGATGCCTTACTCTGCGGAGATGGTGCAATTATAACGATTAGCGCGGAACAGGCATTAAGTAGGACAGAAATGGAATTTATAGAGGAACGCTTGCTGTCAGCTAAAATTCCACATTTATTGCTTATAGTAACTTACCTGGACAGGGTTCAGCCAAAGGATCGCGGTATAGTAATTACCTATATAAAAAATAAATTGGCACTTAAGAAGATGGATATTCCAATCTTTATTCCCCAGAATAACTTAGAAATAGATGAGGTTGATTGTTCCTCCTTCCAGGGAATTGAAAAAATAAAAGCAGAAATTGAAGAATGGGTCAGAACTTCAGGACAAGAAGATATTAGAAAAGACAATGCATGCATACAGCTTTTATCGCTTCTAGAGATCGTACGTTCCGCTACGGAAGAGAATAAAAAGCTGTTAGCAATGGATGAAGAAAAGAGAAACGAAGAAATTAGTCAACGAAAACAAAAGCTAAGAACGGAGACACTCCACTGGGAAGATATTCGTTTGGAAATGCTTCAAAGATGTAACAATTGCTATGAATGGTTAAGGAATTCAGTGATAGAAAAAAGTGATTTATTGGTTGAACGTCTTCAGTATGAAGCGCAACATACCAATGATCCAACAAAGTGGTGGGAAGAAGATTATCCTTATCGGTTGAAGATAGAGTTAATGAATCTTGCAGCAATGTTGGAGAATGGGTTGACCCAAATTTATAACAATGATGTAAGGTGGATCAATGAAGCATTAGCAAAAAATTATCAATTAGGATTAGCAGTTGAAAAAGAGATTATAGCAGATAAGGTTCAATTTAGAGAAACAAGATCCAGCGCTAACATAGACTTTGATGACTTGCATAAACAAAAGAATATGATTCGTTTAGGAACCGGAGCGGCTACAATTGCAGGATATATATTATTTGCTGGACTTGGCCCCTTGGCAGTAGTTACAAGTATTAGTATAGGTACGGGAGCATCTGTAATCACGGAGAAAATATTTAAAAATAAAATAGAGAAGCAACATCAAATCATCAAGGATGCGATTAAAAAGGATGTACCTACTGTTATTGATAATGCACTTACAATATCGGAGCAAAAATTAAAAGAAGCATATGATAAAGTAATCAAAGAGGCCAGTACGAAGGAAGAATTATGGGTATCTTCACAGGAGAGTGCAATTAATAATCAAAATTCTAAGAGTACGGACACAAAGGAAAGAAATATCATTGTAACGACGCAGTTACTTAATCTGTTATATGAAAAAGTTAATAAAATATTGGAGGGATAAAAATGATTGAAAATTCTAGTACATATGCACCTTATAAGGCAAAGCAAATGAAATTAGAGAACTTGTTAAAGGAGTCATCAAAGGTAGTGTCAATTCTTAATATGAATTATCAAAAGGACACTTTAAAATCACTTGGTGATAAAGTTCATAATGATAATTTTAAAATTCAAGTAGTAGGAACCTTTAAAAACGGTAAAAGTACTTTTATCAATTCATTTTTGGGAAATGATATTTTGCCTGCTTATTCTACCCCAACTACCGCTGTAATTAATGAAGTGAAATATGGTAAAGAAAAGAAAGCGGTTCTTTATTTTAAAAATCCATTACCAGATCAAATGCCAAGTGGAATTCCCGATAAAGCGATCCACCATATGAGAAAATATAATATGAAGAGTATTCCGCCGCTTGAAATCTCCTATGACGAAATAGAAGATTATGCCGTTATTCCAATTGGAAAAGATCCAAAAGAAATGTTAATGGAAAGCCCATATGATAAAATTGAATTGTTTTGGCCGTTGGATCTGCTGCAAAATTCAGTAGAAATCATTGATTCTCCTGGATTAAATGAGCATGCGACCAGAACGCAGGTAACAATGGAATATTTGTCAAAGGCAGATGCAGTGCTATTTGTATTAACAGCGAATCAACTTTGCTCTGAGGAAGAAATGAAATTCATCGAAAATTCTCTTAGAAAAAAAGGATTTGAGGATATTTATTTTCTTGTAAACCGTTTTGATTCAATTGTTTTTGAAAAAGATAAAATGAGAACAAAAGAATATGCGAAACTTAAGCTTTCGAATCAAACAAACTTTGGAGAGAGCGGAATCTTTTTTATATCAGCCTTAAATGCATTAAGAGGAAAGACAGAAAACAATGTTGAGTTATACAAGAACTCTGGTATGGAAGACTTTGAAAAAACTTTGGCAAATTTTTTGGTACATCAAAAAGGAAAAATTAAATTGTCTCAACCGGCAAGGGAGTTAAAAAGAATCCTAGACAAAGAAGCATTATATAATGTTATTCCACAGCAAAAATCTATGCTTGAGAATTCATTGGATGATTTGAAGAAAAAGTATGAGAAAGCAAAACCACAATTAAAAGATCTTGCAATCAAAAGGGATCAACTTGAAAAAAGAATAAATTTATTAATTGATCAGATGATGCCAGAAATTCGTAGGTATATTCAAAAATATTTTGCAGATTTAAATACAAATCTTCCGGTATGGGTTCAACAATACGAACCAAAAACTTCGATTTCAATGTTTAAAATAAAAGAAAGTTCAGAAGAACTGGTTACTGAGCTTTCAGAATTTCTAAAGGACAAAATTGAAGAAGAACAAGGACTTTTTATGGAGAACACTTTGCAACCAATTATAAGTGATAAGGTACAGAATATGCTTACCTCAATTGAAGGTACGTTGGAAAGTTTCTTTGTGGAACTGGATTCAATCAAAGTTAATATTACCGGGATTAATGCAGAGGTGAAAGATGTACCTCTTTGGCAAAGAATTGCTGCAGCCGGAGGTGGTTTTTTAATTGGCGGAATCGGTGGAGCAGCAATGGGTGGAGTTGGTGGTTTTACCAAGGAATTTGCTAAAGGAATTGGTCTAGAAATAGGTGCATACCTTGGACTTTATCTATTTGGGTTATTAAATCCAATCACAATTATAGCAGTGGTTGCAGCCTGCGTAATTCGCGCCGTTATAAAAAATGGTAGTGCTTTGACCTCGAAAGTAAAGGATAAAGTGATCGAGGAAACTTTATCTCAAATTAATTCATCAGCAAATGAATCTACAGAAAAAATGGTGGAAGATATTAAAATAAAAATTAGTGCAATTGGTAAAACCGTTGTTGATTCTATGAATAATGAGATAAATGCTGTCCAATTCCAGGTAGATGATATTATTAGAAGAATGAAATTAGGTCAAAATGAAGTTGATAAACGAAAAGCTGAAATTATTGCTTGCGAAGAAAAAATTAAAGGTCTAAGTATGGATCTTGATAATTTCATCTTCCAGTTAATTTCATAAGAATAAAATAGAGATTGTATTTAATTTAAAAAAATAAAAACCCAATATTAGAGTAGAGATAATCCAAAGTAATGGCTATTAAGGGACAGATATCAGATGTATAGATAATTTTAGGAGGTTAAAAATGGATAACATACAAATCTTTGACGAAGAATGGAAACGTTTTGGCGATAAGCTCAGGGGAAAACTAATGACGGGATTATCTAATAGAACATTAACTCTTGGATATGCAAATGTGTTTTTAAAAGAGGAATCATTAGTTTGGTTTGATAAATATGAGAGAAGTGGTAATTGGCTTACACTCTTTGGGAATGAAAATCCCGAAAAGGCAGAAATCATTGTTAATATCTTAAAACAAGACCTTGGTTTTAACAAGGAGATAAAGGAAGAAACAAATTATAAGTTTATAAAATATGCAATTCCAGCTGCCGCGGCTGTTGTTGGAGGTGGCTTGGCGCATGAATTATCAGGGAAGCTTTTAACACAGCTTATGGGTGCAGCTGTTCCTGCGGTTGTACTGTATCCAGTCGCTACAGAGTTGGAAAAGAATTATGGGAAAGATGGTAAAAAGAAATTAATTGAGGATTATATTTTGCAGCTTGAAAAATATCGAACCAGTATTAGAAACGTCATTTTAAATTAGTTCGAAAGACAGGAGATTTAAAATAATGGCAGTTGAAGTAGCAAAAGATTATAGTATCAACAATCTTTATGAAATAGCTGACATTGACAATCACGTCACTTTTCTGAAGCGATTAATTAAAAGATATACTTGGACCGTATCCGTAAATGAAAATTTACAGATAGATTTGAATTTTATTGATCAGAAAAAAAGAGATAAAAATTTAAACCTAAGTATTATTGGTGAATTTTCATGTGGTAAAAGTACGTTTATTAATGCACTTTTAAGAGAAAACCTATTAGTGACAGATATTATTCAAGGAACGACGGTTGCTTCAACAGTTATTCGCTATTCACCTAATTATGGCGTGGTTACTGAATTTAAGGATGGAAGCCAGGAAGTCATTCATTTGAATGAGAAGCCTGAACTGGATTTAAATGATATCAAACAATATATTGAAGAGATTACAACGGAAGGTAAACGGACAAGACAAATAAAAGAAGTGATTATAGAGTGTCCATCAGCTGCATTAAAAGAGGGAATTAGCATTATTGATACGCCGGGTACAAATTCTATAGAGCGATGGCATGAAGATATTACCAAAGAAGCAATTAGAAATATCTCTGACGTTTCAATTATTCTAACAAATGCGGAACAACCACTACCGGATACCTTAAACAAATTTGTAAAGGATAATTTGGGAGATGTTTTATCGCGTTGTGTATTTGTCGTAACAAAAATGGATATGTTACAACCAAAAGAACAAGAGCGTCAGCTTGAGTACATACAAAAAAAAATCATGAATACCTTTAATATAGAAAAACCAGTAATTTATCCATACTCATCAATGACTGTTTTAGCAGATATCGATATCAGTATAAAGCAGCAACTTAATTTTGAGGAAGAAAACTTTACAGAGATATTAAAACAGTCATATGAAACAGAGCGTAATATATATAAAAAATTGATGGAACAGAGAGTTTTAATCCAAGTACAGCGTTTGTTGGGTGTAATGGATCAGACTTTTTCATATTTATCGGAAAACATGAAAAGTACATTTAATGAATATCAAAAGAGTAAGGAAATATTAGAGAAGGCTAAGAAACGTAGTTTAAAGGAGTTCACAGATGAAAAAAAGGCAAAGCATAAAAAAGATTATTTATTAAATTCAAATAATTCAAAACAAGGCATAGTAAATCAACTTTACCAATCCATTTCAGATTATAAAAAAAGTGTAATGAAGCGATTTGATGAATGTGATACAAAAACGAAGTTAACAGATTTTATAGAATCTACTTTGCCTGAGGTTCTCCAAAAAGCGGGCGAACAGCTTTCTGAAGAAGCTAGAAGCCTCTATCACTGCTTTAACATTTATGAAAAAGAACAAATCAGTATATTTCTCGCTGATTTTCAACAAATGTATCAAGAATTAAGAGCACTTAGGCAAACAGAAATAAACTATGATTTTAGTGACAATGATGGAAGTAGTGTAGATGTAAAAAATTATCAAACATCACTTTCGGATTTAGTTAGTAATAGTAATAAAAAAGAGGATAACATTGAAACAGGAGGAATGATTGGAGGAGCAGTACTTGGCCAAATAATGATACCAATTCCAGTTTTAGGAGCAATTATTGGGGGTTTTGTAGGAGCTTTTCTGGGAGCTATCTTCGCTCCACCCTTTAGCGAACTTAAAGCAGAGTGTAGAAAAAAAGTTGATACTTCTATTGATGATTATTTCGAGCATGTAATACCTGTAATTGAACAAGATATTAGTGAATACATTAAACAAGTTGGAATACATATGCTAAGTCAGATTGGATCTCATCAAAATACATATGGTAAATTAGTAGATGAAATGATAATAAAAAATGAACAACAAAAACAGAAAATATTGGCCGATATTACAAATATTAAAATAGACATCAGTGAAATTGAAAATAGAAAATGTAAAATATCAGGAATACGACAAAAAATAGATTTATTGTAAATATGGAGGTAACGATGAGCAATTATTTGGAAAGGTTTGAAACCTGTTGGGCTAGATTTGAAAATAATCTTAGAGGGAAAATGATGGATAAAACTAAAGCGCAGGAAATGACATTAAGTCTGGCGAATTTAGTTATGGGAGAAGCATTATCAGAATGGTATACCAGTTATTCACTTGAAGGAAAAATGCTCTCCGATATTACGAAGGAAGATCCTAAAAAGGGCGATATGATTTTAGATACTTTAAAAAAAGAAGTACGATTTACAAAGGAAGTTAAAAGTGCCCATATCCCTTATCTATTTAAACTGATAGTGGCACTTTTAGTTGGCGGAATATCGATAATGCTTTGTGTTCTATTTTCTCCTTCGAGAATGCATGAAGTAGTCTCCTTCGCACTTGGAACTATGCTTACCTATGTAATAATAAATGAAATAGATAAAAACTTAGAATTATCTTCTAAAAAAACTCAACTTCAAGAATATATAAAACAGCTAGAGCCATATAAAAATAAAATCAATAATATAATTAAAAATAAATGAGGTAGGGGGATTTGTTTATGTTAAGTCAAGAGAGTTTTGAAATGCCTAGGGTGGCTGCACCCAATGAACCGCATCTAGCATGCGTGTTACTTTTGGATACTTCGGGATCAATGCATGGGGAGCCAATTAAAAGTCTTAATCAAGCATTGTCGGATTTTAAGAATAAGATTTCGATGGATGAAATGGCTAAAAAGAGAGTTGATGTAGCAATTATTGAATTTAATGATGATGCTAATTTAATACAGGATTTTACGCCTATTTCACTGATGGGAACGTGTATGTTAACTGCAGGAGGATTGACCTCAATGGGTAAGGGCATTAATATGGCGATCGATAAAGTTAAGGAAAGAAATAACTTCTATGCTTCCATGGGTACGCCAGCATTTAAACCATGGATTTTTATGATAACGGATGGAGCACCGACGGATAATATTGATCTAGCAGCAAAGAGAATTCGAGAGGAAGAGAATAAAGGCACCTATGGTAAACTTAAGTTTTTTGCATTGGGTGTACCGGGGTATGAGAAGAAAAGTTTACTTGATCTGACTTATAGAATTCTGGAGTTACGAGATACTGATTTTTCTGGGATTTTTAACTGGTTAAGTGAAAGTATGGTTTCTATATCAGTGAGCAGAGTGGGTGATGAAGCAACCTTATCTTCACTTCCTGAGAATGCGAGAAGAGCAGACAAAGATGTAAGCGATTGGTAAATTTGTTTTTAAGAATAAAATAAGATAGAAGTATTAAGGGATAGTTTTCATAATTTTGTTTATATATTAATAATCTTTCAACGGAAGGAGGGGAATACATGAATTGCTATTATGGAATGTCAATTGTAGGTAGTTCCCATGTTTCCAGGGGAATTGTATGTCAGGATTCTCATAAGGTAAAAAGATTAATGAATGGACTAGTCATTGCGGCAATAGCAGATGGTGTAGGTAGCTCTCTTCATTCTGATATTGCTTCAGCAATTGCGGTTGATACGGTAGTAGATTACTGTGAGTCTATGCTATTAAAATTAACATTTAAACCAAGCGTTAATAAACTCGAAGAAATAATTCGGGAAGCGTATACAGAGGCACAGCTGAATATCGAAAAAGAGTCCGCAGCTATGAACAATCCAATTACGGATTTTGATACGACCCTGTCAATGATAATTTATGATGGAAAAAAGATAGTTTATGGTCATTGCGGTGATGGGGGAATTATCGGATTAACTAATCAGGGTGATTATGTAAAAATAACGGAGCCGCAGAAAACAGAGGGAATCTATGTAATACCGTTACGTGCTGGATTAGATACATGGATTATTGGTAATTCAGGTAAAGAAGATGATCTTTGCAGTGTATTATTAGCAACAGATGGAGTTTATGATACCTTTTTTCCGTACTTACTTAGAAATCAGGAGGTAGAGGTATACGTTCCGCTAATTCGATACTTTATGGATAATAACATACTAAGATTAAGCCAGGCGAATGAAGAACAAATACAAGAGGATCGCAAGAAGTTTTTAACAAGTGATGCTTGTGCAAGCATAACAGATGATAAAACAGTAGTTACTGTTCTTAATGGAGAGATTTACCCAGACATAAAACAGGAGATATATTATGCAGAACCTGATTGGGAACTACTTCAGACTCAATGGAATCAAAGAGCATATCCGCATTTGTATGAGAAAGAGGTTACTTCCCAACCAAATCCCAAAGATCGCAAACAATATGGAGAGCTCTCGATAGGACAAGATTACACCTACGACGGACATAATACTATAGTAAATCAAGACAATGTTGACCAACCCTTACAAAAAAACTTTCAAAGTAAGAATAAAGAAAAAAATACTTCAAGTAGACAGGAAAACAGCTTTTTAAATAACATGGAAGAGATTTTTGAAGCATCAAGAGAATTTGTACATGATATCATAAATAAAATCAAAAAGTAGGATCTAAGTATAGGGAGAGGAACAGATGAAACTAAAAGGTAAAAGTGGTCAACAATATGAATTGGAATTAATACCTTTTGCTCAGGGTGGAGAAGGTGAGATATATAATATAGTTGGAAGAAATGATATGGTAGCCAAAATATATAAGCAGGGAAAAAATACACCGGAGAGAGAAAGCAAGCTGCTTCGTATGGTTGAATTCCCTCCGGATAGTAGTAGCTTATCACAGATTGCTTGGCCAACTGAGGTTTTATATCTTACTGATGTTTTTGCTGGTTTTATTATGCCAAAATTAGCAATTAATGAAGAATTAAATGTTATTTATGAATATGGGGCTATGGCTAAATATGCGAATATGCTTTGGAGTAATAGAATTACCATAGCGAAAAATCTTTGTGCTGTATTAAGTTCTGTTCATGCAGCGGGGCATGTATGCGGGGATTTAAATCCAAAAAATATAAGCGTTAATCCTAATAATGGTCATGTTGTTTTTGTAGATACGGATTCTTATCATATTAAGGATGGAAATGATATATATCGATGTGAGGTCGGAATTCCTGAATATCTTCCTGCTGAAGTTCAAAATAAGATTAAGGCTGGTGAGACATTAGCTACGGCACTCCTTCCGACATTTTCTGAAGCCACGGATAATTTTGCTTTGGCAGTACATATATTCCAACTTTTAATGAATGGAGTTCATCCGTTTGCTTGCGCTATATTACCAAGCCAATCGTCGGTGGTTGCTCCACAACCGTCAGATAATATATTAAAAGGAGATTTTCCATTTTTAAAGGATGTGCCCGGTGTTACCATTCCGTTATTTGCTCCCAAAATTGAAATGCTACCAATGGAAATGCAAGAACTATTTCGAAAAGCCTTTGTTGATGGACATAGTGCACCAGATAATCGGCCAACCACTTATGATTGGTATACTGCACTGGCAAATCTAGAAAAGTCACTGAAAGATTGTTCGGTAGTAAAACATCATCAATATAATAGTTTACTAAATTCTTGTCCATGGTGTGAGGCTGACGAAGCTTATCAGAAACAAATGCAACCTAAAATTAATCAAACTGCAATTTCTGGTTCATCGGGAAAACCAGTAACACCGGCAAAGCCAGTATCTCCAGCAAAACCAGTGATACCCACACCTCCGCCACTTTCCAATATAAAGAATGGCCCTAATATAACTTATAAAAAACTATCATTTTTAAAAAAAATGGCGTTTGCATCCGTATTTTTGATTTGTACAATTGTAGGGTTAATGGTATATATTGTGAATTTATATGAAGATAGGGATGATTGGGAAAGTAGATATACAGCAGCAATCTCAAATAAAGAAACCATGTCGTCACAAGTGGAAGGCTTGAAAGGCGAAAAGGAGGATCTATCAAGTAAGTATTCTGACATACAGAGTAAATATTCGCAATTACAAAAGGATTATTCTGATATTTCAAGCCAGAAGGACAATTTACAGGCAAACATTAATTCCTTGAATACCACAATATCTGCATTAATTCCAAATGATGTATCCGTACAGGTGAACTCAGTTTTTAATGGTGGTGATTCGGCTGAATTTATATCGTCGGAGCTAAATTCTAGTTCATTGAAATTCCTAACATTTACTTATAGTGTATACGCCAAGGATATATCATCATATGAGGGTGGTGAATTACAAATAAGTATTTATAAACCGGATGGAAGTATTTTTAAAGGTTCTGATAGTCCAGATAGTTGTACATTTACAAAAACAATAACAGCAAATGCTACAACGTTCGGATGGGGAAGTGCAAGTGGAGGGGCCTATCCGCCTGGATTATATGTAATTCAATTTGTTTATAATAATAAAGTTGTAGGAAGTCAAACGGCAATTGTTAAATAAGAATAAATTATTCAAATAAAATAATTATCAATTGAATTATGCACTGTTAAATTATTTAATGAATGAATTATAATGAAAGGTAAAAATCATGGTATTAAGAGGAAATAATGGAACCACTTACGAATTGGAAGCTGCTTCATTTGCACAGGGCGGGGAAGGGGAAATATATAGAGTTATAGGTAACAGTAGTATTGTGGCAAAACTCTACAAACAGGGGAAGAACAGTGAAATTAAAGAGAGAAAAATACTTAAAATGATTAATAATCCACCGGACAAAAGTGTTCTTTCTCAAATTGCTTGGCCGAGTGATGTTCTTTATTGCAATAATGTCTTTATGGGATTTATTATGCAGAAGCTAGACATTAATGAGGAGCTTAACATTGTTTATGAGTATGGAGCATTAGCCAAATATGCACAAATGTCATGGTCTAACCGTATAACAATAGCAAAAAATCTGTGTGCGGTTATAAACTCAATTCATGAAGCGGGACATACTTGTGGTGATTTAAACCCTAAAAATATTAGTGTGAATACCAATACAGGGCGCGTTGTTTTGGTAGATACGGACTCCTATCATATTAAGGATGGATATTATACCTATCGTTGTGAGGTTGGAATACCGGAATATCTGCCTGCTGAGGTACAGAACAAGATGAAGGCAGGAGTAACGCTAGCGACTGCCTCATTGCCAACATTCACACAGGAAACTGATAATTTTGCGTTAGCAATTCATATATTTCAATTACTCATGAATGGAGTCCATCCCTTTGCATGTGCTATTGTTCCTAGTCAATCGTCCGTAACGGCCCCTCAACCTTCCGATAATATATTGAGAGGTAACTTTCCGTTTATGAAGGATGTACCAGGAGTAACAATACCACCGTTTGCTCCGAAGATTGATATCCTTCCTACAGAAATTCGTGAATTGTTTAGAAGAGCCTTCATTAGTGCACACATTAAGCCAAACGATCGTCCCACCCCATATGAATGGTATGAGGCATTAAAAAAAATGGGAACAAATCTAAAGGAGTGTCCCAAAGTATCATATCATCAGTATTATAATATGCTAATCACATGTCCCTGGTGTGAAGCTGATAAAGCATATGATAATCGTATGATAAATTTGCAAAAAAGTAGTTCAACAAATAATATGACTTCAATCAATGCTTCGCAGACACTTAACTCTCCTACAAAATCAACTTCAAGAGCATCGACACCTTCTGTCAAACCTACAATTCAAGCGCCAACAACAAATTATAGTACTAGTACGCATACTAGAATTAAAACTAGAATTGCCAAATGGCCCGTTGTTATACTGCTATTAATATTAGTAGGTACAGTAATTTATTGTAGCTCTATTATGAAGGAAAATAGTAGGTTAACAGCGGAGACCTACAATACAAAAAGCACGCTGAATTTACTTATACCGGATGGTATCACAGTAAAAACGATGAGCATTTCCAATACGGATCAAAATGGAGCAACTATAACAGGATCATTATCTGCAGGGACACTGCAATTTTTAACGGTTAGTTATATGGCATTGGCAAAGGATAATATTAATAGTTATATTGGAAATGAAATTAAGATAAATATATATCAGCCAAATGGAAATTTGATGCAAGGAAAAGGAAGCCCCTCTGATGCTACAATTAGTGGTAAACTGGTTGCTGGTACCAATGTTTTTAACTGGGGTAATAGTACACCAGGTTCTTATATACCAGGTTTTTATCAAATTTGCTTTGTATATGAGGGCAAGACGATTGGACAGACAGCAGTATTTGTTGGGCAATAAATGATTGTAATGAGTTATTTAATATAGTGTGAAATTAAGAATTATGGAGGGCTAATTAATAAGAATTATCTTTTCAACTGGAGAAGATAGGGATATTATATAAATAAAACAGTACAAAAGCACTAGGGAGAAAGATTATGAATAAGACAACACAAAAGATTAAAAGAATGTTGGCACTTGGAGTAGTGGTAACGATAATAATTAATACCGTTATAGCGGCCACATCTGTAAATGCAGCAAACATTATTATATCAGCAAATAGTAAAATTGTAACTGACAACACTGCCCTCTCTGCTAATAATAAAATAGAAGCAGAAAACTATGACTACATTAACATAGCCACGGTAGAGAATAACACTAAACCACCAAGTCCTTATGAAGACACAGAAGGAGCGACTCGAAAGCTAGTTAATACAAAGATAGGAAGCTATGCCTCTTATAATAATATTGATTTTAGTAGTGGAACTTCTGTTTTTACTGCGAGATATTCGGCAAAGGGCAGCGATGCTTCAGGGACAATTGAGGTTTGGTTGGATTGTAATATTAACAACGATCTTACCTTATCCGGTGGTAATTTGGTCACAACATTATCAACTTCTGATACAGATTTAATTAACGGATTTACATATCGTACTGCATATAATAATTTAATTACACCAATAAGCGGTGTCCATAATGTGTATTTAATATTTAAACCTGACAACAATAAAAAATATACCTGTGATTTGAACTGGTTTTATTTTTCAAAAGAGTTAAGTGACATTAGAGTAGATAGCTCAACAAAAATTGACTACTCTATTGGAGAATCTTTTCATTCTTATGAAGATGTTACAATTCGAGCAACTTATATGGACGGTACGAGCGGATATGAGTATATCGGAAGAGAAGACGTGACTGGGTATAATAGTTTAGAACAGCGTATCGGTGAGAAATTAACGGTTTCTATTCGTAATGTAACAACGGATTATATGGTTAATATTAATAATGAATTATTGAGTATAGAAAAGCCCAAAGAATTAACGGGTATCAAAAACGGCACGCAAAAAAAGGTAAAAGAGCTTGGCTTACCTGAGAGGGTAAAAATATCGACAATATCAGGCATTCAAGAGGCAGAGGTTGAATGGAATATGCCTTCCACGGAATACGATCCTAATGTAAAGGCTGCACAGAATTTTACCATAATAGGCAGTGTAATTTTACCTCTATTATGTGATGGGTAATCATGATGTAAAATATAAGGGATAATTTCAAAAAGCTGTTGAAAATTTTAAACAGGGAACAGGTATGGATATTAGCGTTACCCAACCCTATTATGACAAATGGATTAACGGATACCACTTTATTTACATGAATACAGAAAGTGATAATAAAGATTGTGCTTATATTTCGGATAAACAGATTAATTGGTTGCAAGCAAAGTTAAAGGAAAACGCTAGTTTATTTAAACCTATCTTTGTATTTGTTCATCAGCCCATCAGCACAACCTTACCAACTAATTTACTTTCTGATGTTTCTAAGAGTGATGAAGTTCAAGATCGTAAAATACTTGAGGTATTGGGCAAGTATCCGCAAAGTATTTTTATTAACGGACATATACATAACGAATTAACAGTGGGTGGTACTTTATATAATGACAAGTACTGCACTTCAATAAGGGATGGTGCCGCTGGTGCAGGAGTACGGAATAACAGTAAAAAACCAGAAGGGTTTATTTTGGATGTATACACCGATAAGGTAGTAGTAAATGGAAGAAATTTTGACAAAACGTCAACAATTTGGACAACAACAATCAATAATTTCTCACCAACTAGTTTGAGTTTGGATAAGCAACCACCAACCGTTCCGCAAAATTTAACGGCTACGCAAAAAACCAATACAAGTATATCCTTATCCTGGAGTGATTCCACAGACAATTATAAATCTGAGCATTGTAATGTAGGCTTGTCTGGCTATGATATTTACCAAGACGGAAAGCGGATAGGAACTACAAGCGGAAGTAATAAGTATAAAGTTACTGGATTAAAAGCCAATACTAGGTATGAGTTTTATGTTAAGGCAAAAGATGTCGCTAAGAATATTTCTAAAAGTAGTTCTAGTATCATAGTTAAAACACTAGCTTGCGATGAAGCACCCTTTAACTTGGCATTAAACAAGACGATATCTGCGAGCACAGTTGCGAAAGGGCATAATACTTCCTTAGCAGTAGATGGTAAAATTAATACAAAATGGGTTTCAACAAAGGCAAAAGGCTCTGAGTGGGTTATGGTTGATTTGGGTGAAAACCAAGAAATATCAAGATGGGTTGTTAAACATGCAGGACTTGCGGGTGAGGCATTATCAAGAAACGCTAAAACGTATGAATTGTTAGGAAGTACGGACAAGGTAAATTGGACAGTCCTCGATACAGTATATTGCAATGCCTCTAATATGACCGATCGGTACTTTGACAGAACCTTAACGAGATATGTTAAATTAAGTTATGAAACACCTTCCAATTATAATGAAAAGGAATCCTCCCTTGCTAATTTAAATGAACTTGAAGTGTATGGCGCTAATTTATATAAGGGATGTATAAATCCATCTGAAATTAATGGATTACCATATGGGACAGCAAAAACAGCTGCAGAGTTTAATTTGCCAGCAAACGTGTTAATTAATACAAGTAATGGGAAAATAGCTGCGCAAGTACAATGGAATACAAAAGAGGTAAACTATAATAAAAAATCAACTCGTCCACAAACCTTTCAAGTGAAAGGGACAGTGATACTACCCAAAGGAGTTGTCAATCCAGATGGTTTTTCGTTAAATACAGTAAACACTGTTACGGTCAGTGGAAAAAAACTATCAAAATTACAATTATCAACAAGCAAGAATAATTTAAATATTGGTACTACAGCTCAAACCACATTAATAGGAGTACTAAGCAATAGTAAGGAAGCATTGTTGTCACCAGCTACAATAAAATACACAAGTGCTAATTCCAAAATAGCATCGGTAAGTTCAAAGGGTGTAATTAAAGCAGTTGGAGCAGGAAAAACTACTATTAAAGTAACCGCAACGATTAATAGAAAGAAAGTGATATCAAATACCATTAAAATCTTTGTGCCTAGTAATGATGCTACCTTAAGAATGATTACCATAGACAATAATAAAATAAGTGGATTTTCGGATATATTATTAAATTATACGGTGGCGCTGTCCAACAAGACAAAGAAGGCTCCTCGCATTAAGGTGCTTGCAAATCACAGTAAGGCTAAAATTACATTTAGTACTCCATCCAAATTACCAGGTAAAGCCACAATAAAAGTGACAGCGGAGGATGGGATTACATCAAAAACTTATATTGTAAATTATAGTTATGATAAGATTGCATCCATCAAGTTACGAGCAGATAAAACTAGGTTATTAAAAGGAAAATCAGCTCAATTACAGGTGATCGGGAAGCTAAAGAGTGGAACCTTGGCAGATGTATCAAAAGGAAAGTTCCAATTTAGCATAAGCAATCGTAAGGTAGTGTCTGTGGATTCTCATGGCAATCTCAAAGCAAAAGCAAAAGGAACCTCAAAAGTTAAGGTAAAAGTAACACTTAACGGCAAGGTGATAAATTCGAATACCATTACTATAAAAGTGGGTTAACTTAATATAAATAATGATTTTCAATAAACATCTTGGGTTAAGCCGAGCATTAGAGACGGTACCAAGATGTTTATTTTTACTTAATATTAAGTTAACAAAAATTTTCTAATTTAATTGATTAATTAAAGCAAATAGATTAGAATCAATGGTATATTGTTTTTTACAAAACAATAATTCGCATGTTAATTACGGACAAAGATTTTAATTAAAGGTTTCAATTTTTACAATACAGGGGAATGCCTTTTATGTATAAATCCTTATTAGATGGCTATTGAATAACTCAATTATTAAGAATGTTACAGTGATAAAAATAGTATATTTTTAAGCTTTGTTAGAGAGTTTAATTGATTGTGTTGCGGGCTTAATTATAATAGATCAAGTTAATAGATTGTAGGATTTTGAAGCAGGAAAGATATGGTAAAGGCATTATTATAATTAAAGATGGAGGTGACTATAAATGCCAGATATGTTTAGAATACCGTTAACAGTATATGGTCTAGGATTTGTAATATCCATGTTAATTGCTGTACTGATTAAAGTTTTACTTGATGCTATTAAATTCTTATCCAGAAGAAATAAAAAGGGACAAGAGTAATTAACTTTATATGAAAGGTGGGTACATCGAATGAAGTTGCAACAATTATTTCAAGGAATAGGCACAATGTTTGAACAAGAGCCTAAAATAGTAATATTTCGAGTTGCTTTAATTATTTTTGGATTTATATTAGTTTATCTTGGTGCGAAGAAAGTTTTGGAACCATTAATTATGATCCCTATGGGTTTTGGTATGTGTGCAATTAATGCAGGTGTTCTATTTTTAGATGCTCATAAGTTGGGGAATCTTCTATTAGACCCGATGGTTACAAAAACAGATGAATTAATTCAATTAGTGCAGGTTAATGCTTTTCAACCGATTTTCGCATTTACCTTTAGTAATGGTTTAATTGCTTGTCTTGTATTTATGGGTATTGGAGTTATCTGTGATATCGGTATGGTGCTTGAGCATCCATTTATCGGTATGTTTCTAGCTATGTGTGCAGAATTAGGCACTGTTGCCACCTTCCCTATTGCAAGATTAATGGGATTAGATAATGGAGCAGCTGCGGCTGTGTCCGTAATTGGTGGAGCAGATGGACCGATGGTTCTGTTTACTTCGCTAACGTTGGCAAAAGATTTATTTGTGCCAATTACTATCGTAGCCTATTTGTATTTAAGTTTAACCTATGGTGGTTATCCATTCTTAATTAGACTTATGATTCCAAAAGAACTTCGTGGAAAAGTAATTATAAAAAGAAGAAAGAGAGTTAGTAATATAACATCTCAAGAAAAACTTATCTTTGCCGTAATTATTAACACAATACTATGTCTCTTGTTCCCGGTTGCAGCACCATTATTCTTAAGCTTTTTCCTCGGTATTGCAGTTAGAGAATCAGGTCTTGAAAAATACATATCTCTAATTGAAGACAACTTCTTATATGGAGCAACCTTCTTCTTAGGCTTATTATTAGGTTTACTCTGTGATGCAAACACCATTCTTAAGCCAGAGGTATTACCATTATTATTGCTAGGTATGCTAGCGCTTTTACTCTCTGGTATTGGTGGTATCATAGGAGGATATATTGTTTATGCGTTAACAAAAGGAAACTTTAATCCCACAATCGGTATAGCAGGCGTATCCTGCGTTCCTACTACTGCAAAGGTGGCCCAAAAGGAAGTATCCCATGTTAACAAAATGAGCTTTATTATGGAATATGCATTAGCAGCTAATATCTGTGGTGTTATCACAACTGCGATCCTTACCGGTATCTATATAACCTTAATAATGGGAAAATAATCATAATCGACTGAACCAAAAGCTAACTTTTTTATAAAAGAGGTAGAGGGTTTTGATGATACACTAGAGATGATTACATTTTAATACTTTCGCACAATTAGTAAGCTCTTATTATGGTGCAGGGATGAAATATATCCCTTGCCCTTAATGGGAGCTTTCCTGCAAAGCGCTAGTAATAAATGAATTCTTCATACATATTATATTAATAATACAATAATAAACTGTTGAGGTCCAGTATGACTATTCATATAGTTCAGCCAGGTGATACAATATCGACAATAGCTGAAAAATATAAAATTTCAGTTGTGCGATTATTACAGGACAATGGATTAACAGAGTCAACGAATCTGGTTCATGGGCAAGCCCTTGTAATCGCTTATCCTAGGCAAACCTATATTGTTAAAACAGGAGATACCTTATCCGGTATTGCAGATGCAAACGGGATAACAATGCTCCAAATATTGAGAAATAATCCTTACCTAAATGAAAGGAAATATATATATCCAGGCGAAACATTGGTAATCAGCTATAATAATACAATGGGAAAACTAACAACGAATGGTTATGCAAATTCCTTTATTAATATGGATATATTAAAGAAAACCCTTCCTTTCTTAACCTATTTAACGATTTTTGGTTACCGAATTATTGAAAATGGAGAGATCGAAGACCTTAACGATGACAATGAAATTATTAGAATGGCTAAGGAATATCGCGTTTTACCAATTATGATGCTATCAACATTAAATCTTCAGGGCATAGGAAGTGTCGACACCTCCTATAACCTCGTTTATAATCCAAAAAATATTAATATATTTATAGAAAACACACTGAAGATGTTAAAAAGTAAGGGGTACGGAGGAATTAATTTAACATTTCAATACATTAATGAAGATAGTAGACCCTATTATGAAAATATAGCAAAATTATTAACCAGCAGATTGCATCAGGAAGGATATCTAGTATTTGTTACTCTATCTGAAAACTTTGTGTATGATGCTAATTATATTACATTTGAACAGATTGATTATACCCAGATAGGTCTTACATTAGATGGATTTACTTTGTTAAATTTTAATTGGGGATATACCTATGGGCCTCCTTCTCCAGTGGAATCACAGGAGACTCTTTCTGAATTTGTTGACTATGTAAATACTAAAATACCTCCTAAAAAAACAGAAATTGGAATATCAACCATTGGTTATGATTGGGAACTTCCCTATGTTGCCGGGGTTACCAAAACAAAATCGTTATCCATTACTTCGGTAATTACTTTGGCTAGTAATGTTGGTGCAGTAATACAATTTGATGAGGTGTCACAGACACCGTTTTTTCGATATACAGAAAATAAAAACGGAATATTACGGAAACACATCGTATGGTTCGTTGATGCTAGAACAGTGGATGCAATAGCAGAGTTAATAATCGTTAACGCAAATCGAGGAGCCGCAGTATGGAATATTATGAATTATTTTCCCCAACTTTGGGTTATATTAAATTCTCAATATGAAATAGAAACATTATTATAATCTGACTTTTGTAAATGAATATGTTATAATGGTTAAAGCAAAATCACATGACGAAACCATAATATAAAGTGAATTGTAATAGAAAGGCAGTGCTACTATGTCCGAATCTTTAATAACAAAAAAAGCAATTGCTGCAGGAATAAAGGATCTTACAAAGAAAAAAAGTTTTGACAAGATCACAGTATCTGATATTGCTGAGATTTGCGGATTAAACCGTCAAACTTTTTATTATCATTTTCAAGATAAATATGAGTTGGTAAACTGGATTTATTATAATGAATTAATAGTGAATGTAACCGACCAGCTTACTTATGATAACAGTACGGATAAAGTTCTACAAATGCTGCAAAGAATGAAAAATGAAGATTATTTTTATATAAATACCCTTAAGGCCTCGGTTAAGAATGAGTTTGAGGAATATTTATTAAAGGTCACTAGTGATTTATTTTGCGAAATAGTTGGTAGAATTGCAAAAAGAAATCTTAAAATGGATGAAGACGAAATCCGATTTATAGCAGAGTTTTATTCTTTTGGTATTACGGGAACTATTATCTCGTGGGCCACAAAAGGGATGAAAGAAACGCCGGAATATTTATCGGCTCAACTAAGAAATCTAGCTCTCGGAACGGGACAATTTGCAATAACACGTTACTTTGAAAAAAAGAATAATCCAGAAGTATAACACCTATAAAAATTATTATTCGTTCTTAACATACAAGTATATCAATTGTAAATAGGTACCTATAGACAAATACGGGAATCTGTCTAAAAAATAGTCAGATTTCTTTTTTTGTCTAAAAATTATACATGACAAATTTACTGTCTAATTACTTTTAACATAATGCATGATATACTTCCCATCAACGAAATATGGAGGTATATAGGATGAAAGTATTTACAAAGAGAAGAATTATAAGTGCGGCTGTTATATTATCGGTAATTATTGTTCCACTTCTATACAGTTATTTTTATTTAGGAGCATTTTGGGATCCGTATTCAAAATTGGATACTTTGCCAGTCGCTATCGTTAACAATGATAATGGAGCCATGATTAATGGTGAGCAACGTAATTTGGGAGAAGAAATGTGCAAGAAATTAAAGGATGACGCTACTCTTAAGTTCGTATTTACGAATGAAAAAGAGGCCGTGACCGGCACAGAAGGAACAAAATACTATGCAATGATTTCTATACCGGGTAATTTTTCTAATAGTATTGCTTCGGCTAGTAGCAAGGATAAGCAAACAGCTATGATTAGTTATGCGCCGAATGAGAAGAGAAACTATCTGGCAAGTCAGATTTTAAGCAGAGCTGTGCTTCAAATTGAAGAAGAAACAAGGTCAAGTGTGAATAAGGAAATCGTGCAGGAGCTGACGAATAATTTGAAAGAAGTACCAGACCAACTAACAGATCTTCAGAATGGTTTGGGTAAGTTACAAGATGGATCCACCAAGCTATTGGATGGAACTGATACTTTGAGTGAAGGTACAGCAACCTATCAAGATAAATTAAAGGATTATAGTGCCGGCATTGATTCGTTGAAAAAGGGGGCTTCGCAATTATCTAGCGGGGCGGAGGCTTTAAATAGTGGTTTAAGCCAATTGCAGGCTGGTACACAACAGTTAAAAGATAAAACCACCAATATTGAGCAACTTTCAGGGGGAGCAAAACAACTAGCAGAGGGAGCCACAGCTTTTGATAGCGGCCTTACACAATACACGACAGGGGTGGATGCCTTAATATCTTCTGTTAATGATACCACTACGTTTTTAAAACAATATGTAACACAAATCAATCCAAGCATAATGTCAGATCCAATTTTTATGTCCTTTATAAGTAAAATGTCGGATCCAGCGAATGCACAAAATATGAAAGCCTTGCAAGAGGGAAGTACGAAATTAAAAGAAGCTTCCCAACAGATAAAGAGTGGTAGTCAACAACTTTCCATGGGAAGTCAAAGTCTACCACAGCTAAAAGCAGCGTTAACCACCTTATCAAATGGTGTTGCAAAAGCGAAGGAAGGTTCAGAGGCATTAGCTAAGGGTACTGTAGCATTAAATAGCGGAATGAAGGATGTAGACATTGCAACAAATAAGGTAACAGATGCTGCTGATCACATAGCAAAGGGCGCGACCGATTTAAATAATGGAGCGAAGGATTTGTCTAAGGGTATTACCACAGCGAAAGACGGAGTTGACACAGCTATCACTGATTCAAAGGAAAAGCTTGATAAGCTAGATGGACTTTCCTCCTATGCAGAAAATCCAGTTAAAGTGGAAAAAAGTGATGTCACTTCAATTAAAAACTACGGAACGGCGTTTACACCTTACTTTATGTCATTGTCCTTATGGGTGGGAGCATTAATTTTGTTTGTTGGTATCTATCTTGATACAGAGGGAAAATTCAAAATCCTATCAAGGAATTCAGGACATAAGGTTGCTAGGAGTTTCTTGTTCCTTTTGATCGGATTTGCGCAAGCGATTGCATTGGCATCGGTAATTCAATTTGGACTTGGATTAAAAGTGGATAATGTTTGGCTGTATTATGGCTCCACATGTCTTGTTTCCATGGTGTTTATTTCCATTGTTCAATTCCTAATGGTTCATTTAAAGGATGTGGGAAAACTATTATCCATTGTATTATTAATTTTACAACTAACGTCCTGTGGAGGCACGTTCCCAATGGAGACAGTGCCAAAATTATTTAATAAATTATTCCCATTTATGCCGATGACATATTCGGTAGCTCTTTTTAAGCAATCAATCACAAGCCCTGAGACAAAAGCAGTTATTTTTAATGGTTTAGTTTTGTTGGGAATCTTGATTGTGTTCATGTCATTAACTATTATTATATCGGTTGTGAAAAGCAAAAGAAGCACAAAGGTTTCTGTAGCAATGCCGGTACAATTTGAATAATCTAGAATAGTTAGTTAAGAGTCATAAGTCAGTTTTTGAGGTAAAAAAAATAATTTATAAATAAGTTGACAGATAATTACTATAATGTTAAAATTGTAAAAAATCAGCATATAGTTAAAAGCAATGACGAGGAGAAGTAGTTGTTATTTTGAATTGCAGAGAGAAGATGGTTGGTGCAAATCTTTATTCAGATAATATTGAAGTAGCCTCTGAGCAGTGAACCGAACGAGAGAAATCTTAAGTAGACTTCAACGGAGTTTCCGCCGTTAAAAGGAAAGCGGTATCGATAGTAATATCTGTACTGATTGGAATCATCGAGATCAGTAGGGGTTTTATATCCGTACTGGTAGAGTGCGGACAGAATAAATAATATTCTATCTGAATTTAGGTGGTAACACGGATGGTATATTCGCCCTAAGCTAAAGTAATTTAGCTTAGGGCTTTTTTTTACCATGAAATACAAAAAGAAAAGGTAGAATCTTATCTTTACCAAAAATCCACAAGAGAAGTAGACATAATATCGATTAATTTTTATAATTCGTCAAAGACGAAGAAAAGGAGGAAATATATGGATATAAAAGGAACAGAATTATTTGTAAAAGCTTTAAAAGCGGAGGGAGTAGACATTTTGTTTGGTTATCCGGGTGGTATGGCAATTGATTTGTTTGATGCCTTATATGATGATCAAGATATCGAAGTGATTTTGCCAAGACATGAGCAAGCCTTGATTCATGAAGCGGACGGTTATGCTAGGTCTACCGGTAAAGTGGGAGTTTGTCTGGTTACCAGCGGGCCTGGAGCCACGAATCTGGTAACTGGTATTGCTACAGCTAACTTTGACAGCGTACCGTTGGTATGTTTTACAGGTCAGGTAACAACAGGATTAATTGGTAATGATGCTTTTCAAGAGGTAGATATTGTGGGAATTACAAGGGGGATATGCAAATATGCAGTAACAGTAAGAGATCGTAAGGATTTGGGTACCATTATAAAAAAGGCCTTTTATATTGCAAGAACAGGAAAACCTGGACCAGTTGTAATCGATATTCCGAAGGATATTCAACAGGCCTATGGGAATGAGGAATACCCGGAGAGTGTTACAATTAGAGGATATAAACCAAATAGTAGTGCTCATGTTGGTCAAATTAAAAGAATTATGGAAGTATTAAAAAGTGCAAAAAGACCGGTATTACTAATTGGTGGAGGCGTTAACATTGCAAGAGCTTCGAAGGAACTTACCAAATTCTCGGAAAGTACAGGTGCACCTGTTATTACAACAATTATGGGAAAAGGAGCAATAGCAACAGACCATCCCAATTATATTGGTAATATTGGTATGCATGGAAGCTATGCTTCGAACCGAGCAATAAGTGAATGTGATGTTCTGTTTTCAATAGGAACACGCTTTAATGATAGGATAACAGGAAAGATAAGCGAATTTGCTAAGAATGCAATCATCATCCACATTGATATTGATACTGCGTCCATTTCAAGAAATATAAAAGTAGATTATCCGGTGGTGGCGGATGCAAAGAATGCATTAAAATTAATGTTAAAGGAAGCTAACGAGCTTGATATATTGGAATGGACTACTGCAATCAAACAATGGAAAGAGGAGTTTCCAATTCATATGAACAATTATCAGGGGTTAACGCCAGAGGGGATCATTAGAGGGATTAACAAATTGTTCAAAAACTCAATTATAACAACTGACGTGGGACAGAATCAATTGTGGACAACGCAATACATTGAACTGGACGAAAATAGACAGCTTATAACCTCGGGGGGACTGGGAACCATGGGCTTTGGTTTGCCATCAGCAATCGGAGCTAAACTTGGCAATCCTGAGAAGGATGTTATCTGCATAACCGGAGACGGTGGTATTCAGATGAATATTCAAGAACTGGCAACTGCGGTGGCATTGGAGCTTCCAATTATTATTTGCATATTTAACAACGCCTATTTGGGTAATGTACGTCAATGGCAGGAGATGTTCTTTGACAAACGATATTCTAGTACTTGTCTCAGATATCGAAAACGCTGTAACAGAGACTGCCAGAATAAAGAGAAGTGTTGTCCGAAATATTCACCGGATTTTATTAAACTGGCTGAAAGTTATGATGCGAAAGGAATTCGCGTAAATACCTTAGATGAATTGGAGGAGGCTTTCTTAGCAGGAAAAGAAAATAAGGATTCTCCTACGATTATAGAATTTATAATTGAGAGAGAAGCAAATGTATTGCCAATCGTTCCGGGTGGAAAACCACTGAACGAGATGATCATGGATTATTAATTTAGGGTAACAAAACGATTAAAGGAATGGAGCTTAATTCAGGATAGCAAAACGATTAGAGGAAGGGACTACTAATACGAGATAACAAAACAATCAAAGGTACTGAATAATAACATAGGATAACAAAACAATTAAAGAAAAGGTTGGAGGTAAAAATGAAGAAAAGATGGATATGTCTATTCGTAGAAAATGAAATTGGTGTACTTGCAAGGATTGCAGGACTATTTTCTGGGAAATCCTATAATTTAGATACGCTCACAGTAGGTGAAACAGAAGATCCTACAATTTCGAGAATGACGATTGGGTTAACAAGTGATGATATGACCTTCGAGCAGATGAAAAAGCAATTAAATAGAATGGTGGAAGTAATTAAAGTGGTGGATTATACAGATATCCCTACGCATAGGAAAGAGTTATTATTTTTAAAGATATTGCACTGTAATGAAGCAGATAAAGAGGAAATATTTCGAATTGCTAAAATTTATGACCTTACCATTACAGATTATGCTCGCAGTAGCATTTTATTGGAATGCGTACAAAGCGAAGAAAGGAATAATGATTTAATCAAATTACTAAATCAATACTATTGCAATCGAATTGAAATTGTAAGAGGAGGGAGTGTAGCAATAGAAACGTTAAAAAAATGAAAAATAATGTCACTTTTTTATGTTCTATCTTAACTTTTATTAACAGGCATGATATAATATGAAAAACAAGCAAAGATGGTGCGAGGATGCCCCATCCTTGCTTTTTTGCTTATCGAAGGAAAAGTGGTGAATCGAATGGAAAACAAAGAGCTGTTTTTACAAGAGAATAAAATTACGGATAAGTTTCGAGCGCTTGAAAAATTGGATGTGAATCTGTGGGATACTTTAAAAGATATTTATTATGACTATGAACAGAAGATTCAAAACGGAAGTTTAAAAAGAATTATATCTTCTTTCATTGAGGAATTTGGGACACCAGGGGCAATGCATTCCATGAGATATCGTATGAAAAGTCCGGAAAGTTTAATCGTAAAGATTATTCATAAAAAATGTAGTGACTTTACTGATCTGGATTATGCCAATATTACCAAGGATACTTATCATAAAGTTATTATGGATCTCATAGGGGCTAGAATACTAATCCGACATCGCTATCAATGGGAAGAAATTCATGATTTAATATGGCATTTGTATTTTAAAGGAACAGAAAAATATGTGAAAAATAGAGCTAAGGATTACATTGGTGATGCAAAGGAACCTTTCCTTGCGGAAAGGCCAAAGGTATTCTACCGTTATGAAGAGAATACAAAGTGTTATGAGCTGAAAGGCAGGGATATCTTTGACTTTGAAAAGAACAATCCCGGATATAGCAGCAATCATTATATTATTAACTACTTGGGAACCTATATAGAACTTCAAGTAAGAACGTTATTTGATGAGGCTTGGAGTGAGAATGATCATGATTTTGTTTACAAGCTTTATGCAGGGAATAAGAAATTGGTTTTAAATCGAACCTCCAATTTACTTAGTAAGGTTGCTGAGGTAGCCGATGAATTAAGTATGTTTATGCATGACTATTATGATGAATCCATATTTTCTGTGCCGAATGAGAAGGTGGAGGGTAAGAAGGTTCTAACGGAAAGAATGGAAAAGATTAGTTATGAAATTCCGGAGAGCAGAAAGTACGATAACCTGCACAGTCGGAGTATAGCATCAAAGTCAGTGGCGGATATCAATGATTTATATTAGTAATTTATTAATAACGAACAAACAGGGACGCAGTGATAGCGGAAAACAGGATTGCATTAATTGCAGAAGAACCAGGAATATATTTATAGCAAGATAATAAGGAACGCATTGATGGTAGGAAAATAGGAATGTTGTGATAGCAGGAAAACAGGAATGCTGTGATAGCGGAAAGGATAGGGATAGTAATGAATATTGAACACAGTGAGGAAGCAGACAGAGCGGCAGATGAATTTATTACTGCTTTGAAAAATGGCACGTTGTCAAAACATGTACTTCCAAATAATTATGAGGATTATACCTTAGAATATGAGAACATTGATTTTATGAACTATACAAAATATCTTAAAACCATGTCATATTATAATCATGTTGAAACTAGGACGGTGGCTTACAATGGACAATTATAATTATAAAAACTTTAACAGTAAGACCTATCAATACTTAATTGATACCTTTGGTGAAGAAAGGATTCAAAACCGTTATGCAACGTTATGGGATTATATGACGGAATTTATTAAACGCCACCACTATGATGATAATTTGGTTATTTCTAAGAATGCTTTAAATCAAATGATTATTGATTATTTTGTTGATATTGATAGATTAAAACAATTTCATGGAATTGAAAGAATTAGTACAACTAAAATATATTCTTATACTGCATATTGGTTAATTAAAAGAAAACCATTAATGATTGTACATGATAATTTGGAGGACTATAACTTAACCTTTGCAAATGAACGTTTTGTTACAGGCTATTTGTTAAGATGTTTAAATAATGAAAGTATTTCAACCTTAATATTAGATGAGAAAAAATCCGATTACATTGATTTTGTAGATAACATGATGTATTTTCTTCAATACCGTGTTATCACCGCACAAGCAATTGAAACCATATTATTTGGGTTCAAAGCAGGTAAAGCAATTCAATATTCAGAGGATTACCAAAATTAATTATGTAAGATTGAGTGATGTTAAGTATGATATAAGAATATAAAAGCGGATTCAGACAAATTAATATCTGGATCCGCTTTTAGACTACTTAAATTCACTCTATTATGAAAAGATTAATCTTTCAAAAGCGCTTGAAGAGTAATTAATCATAAGGTTAGATATCATAAATATAAAGTTTTTATATATTTGGATTATAATTTATCGAATCATAAAGAAAAATAGCAAAATATAGAGGCATAAATAATCAATCTATTGAAATAGTAATTAATTTGGTATATATTTAATTTAACTAGTAATTCTACTTATTGGCGCTGTCGGAAAGAATTGAGGGATGGTATGTTAGGAAATAATAAAAAAACAATAGGTGTATTTATTTCCCAAGTATATGAAGAATACCAAAATAACTTAAGCCGAGGAATAATGAAAAGGGCGAATGAGTTAGATTATAATGTTGCGTTTTTTACTAACTTTGGAGGCTTTGGTCAGGTTTTTTATGATATGGGCGAAATACATATTTCGGATTTGCCTAATTATGAAGAACTGGAAGGAATTATATTTACACCGGATATTATAATCCTTCCTAATTTGATAAATAGATATAAAAAGAATATTGCAGAGAGATGTCATTGCCCCGTAGTGAGTGTTCGTAAAGAAGATAAAGATTTTTATAATGTTCTTATTGATGATGATACAGTGTTAGAAGAAATAATTACGCATTTTATTAAAGTTCATGGATTTGACAGGATTAATTTTTTGGCAGGGCCTAAGAGTAATCCAGGGGCGAATAAGCGACTTGAGAATTATAAAAGAGTATTACAAAGACATAATATCCCTATTGATGAAGGCAGGATCTATTATGGTGATCTTTGGAAGAATTCAGGAGCTAAGGCTGTAGAACATTGGCTGAGTATGGATATGGAATGGCCACAGGTTATCATATGCGCGAATGATTTTATGGCGATCAGTGTGTGTAAAGAATTAGAAGATAGAGGAATAAGTGTACCTAATCAGATTGCAGTCTCAGGTTGCGATGATATTGACGATGCAATCGATTATAACCCATCGCTATCAACAGTGAGAATGCCTGTGTTTGAGATGGGAATAGAAGCTGTTGATAAAATTCATAAACATAATATGGGAATTGCGCAATCACAATACTCATACTTAGATACCAATACACTATATCGAGATTCATGTGGATGCAGCAAAAACTGGTATCATGAAAGTAATACCAGAAGAAGTAATTTGATTCATGGACGCGAAACCTTACAGGCTGAAATTGCTCAGAATGCATTTATGTCTACTGACTTGACGGGTTTAACGAAACTAGATGATATTATAGATAAATTATGGACTTATGTGTATAGTAATGCTAACTTTAAACAGTTTTTTATGTGTTTAAATAAGGATTGGGATCAGTACAATACCTCTGAGGTAGATGAACATACCCTTAATAACAAAGAGCTGGTAATGGAGATGGGAATTAAGGATCAAGCCCGTTATACAAAATTAAAATGTTTAAAAAAGGAATTAATTCCTACGGAATTCATAGAAGACAAGCCAATGAACTACTTTTTTGCTATCTTACATCATGAGGCACATTGCTTTGGTTATGTTGGAATTAGTTTTAATAAGATTCAAACTCACATGCGAACCTATCAGGCATGGTTAAACAATGTGAGTAATGCCCTAGAAAATGTTCGTATTCATTCGGAATTAAACAGACTTGTTTATAAATTAGAGGATATGTCAGTAAGAGATGAACTCACTGGTTTATATAACAGAAGAGTACTAGAATCCCTTGGCAAGAAGTACCTTAAACAATGCATGGATGAACAGTCACAACTTATGGTTTTTATCGCAGATATGGATAAGCTAAAGTATATTAATGATACCTTTGGTCACTTCTATGGAGATATTTCATTAAAAGTAATTGCAGTTGCGCTCCAGAAAGCTGCAGATGACGATGAAATCTGCATCCGTTTAGGAGGCGATGAATTCATGGTTTTAGGCATGGAATATGATGACATAAAGATGAATAAATTTATTACTCGTTTTGTCGAAGAACTTAACCGTTTTAATACGATGCAGCAACATGAGGTAAGAGTTTTTGCCAGTTACGGTTATTACTTGATTACACCTGATATGGATACAACCATAGAAAATTGTATGCGAGTGGCAGATTCACTTATGTATCAGCAAAAGTACGAGAAAGTTTCAAAAAGGATTGAAGCTAATGTAATAATAACAAAATAAGGATTAGTGAAAAGAAACGATTACAAACTTAAGCTCCATGGGTTCTTAATCGTTTCTTTTTTATGGAATAAAACAATCCGAAGCTTCTGCTAAAGCCTTAACAATGGTTTAAAATTTCAATTTATAGAGTCAAACTAAACTAAGAATTTACAGGCGATTTAGCTCTTAAATAACCGTTAATCTTGTTTTTATTGGCAAATTGTTATATAGTATATATGTAGAATTTTAATAACTCGTAAACTTAAGCGCATCACCTATTACAGGCATTAGGAGAAGTGTATGTTAGGTAATAACAGAAGGACAATTGGGGTCTTTGTAACACAGCAATTTCAAGAATATCAAGACACCGTTGGTAAAGGGATATGCTCACGAGCAGAAGAACTTGGTTATAATGTTGCGTTCTTTACAAATTTTCTGGGATATGGCGATTTTCAATATGAGATTGGAGAACGGAGTATCGCAGATCTTCCTGCATATGATATGCTGGATGGCATTATTTTGCTTCCGGATACAATGTATGTTCCTAAATTTTTAAATGGCATTTTAGATAATATCAGGAGGGGTTGTACCTGTCCTGTTGTTAGTGTACGTCTAAAACTGAACGAATACTATAATGTTTTAATAGATGATGATACGGTACTTGAGGAAATTATAAGACACTTTGTTGTAGATCATGGTTATAAGAAGATAAACTTTTTAACTGGCCCAAAAGACAGTATACCTTCAATTAAGAGACTGAATTCTTACAAAAAAGTTTTAGCTGAAAATAATATTGTCTTTGAGGAAGATAGAGTATATTACGGGGATTTTTGGAAGGCTTCTCCCAAGCTTGCTGTTGAAAAGTGGTTTGGTGGCGAGGGTGAACGCCCAGAGGCTATTATATGTGGTAATGATTATATGGCGATTACCTTAAGTAGTGAACTATCAAAATTAGGAATATCCACTCCTGATGATATTGCAGTGTCGGGGTGTGATAATATATTATTGTCAAAAGATTTTTACCCACCGATGACCACTGTCCGCATGCCTGATTATGACATGGGTGTGGAGGCTGTTAATAAAATATATAATCACAATGAAGGGATAGAACAAGATAAAATATCCCTCTTGAATACATCTACAATAATACGGGAATCCTGTGGTTGTAAAAGCCATGTGAAAAATTATAAAAAAACGAATAAACGAAATCGAATTATTAATAGGATTGAAGACTTAGAAAAAGATACTTATAATAATGCACTAATGTCAGTGGAGCTTACCAGTATTACAACAATTGATCGATTGGATCGTAGATTGGCATCTTATACGAATATGAATGAAGGATTCTCTAGTTTTTATATGATTCTTAATAAGAATTGGGAACTGTATACCAATGAGGAAGCGTTTAAACAATCGGATAAGAACGACATGATGATGGAAGTGGGAATTAAGAATGGCAAATGGCTTCCCAAAGTTGCGTTTCGAAAACCCAATTTATTACCCAGTGAGCATGTAGATGATGAACCACAGATTTTCTTCTTTAATATGATTCATTACCGTGAAGTTAGCTTTGGTTACACGGCAATTAGCTTTAAAGAAGAAGGAGGGTATAAATTCTCCTATCAAGGTTGGCTGATTAATATTTGTAATGCACTTGAGAATATACGAATTCATAATGAGTTGAATCGATTGGTTTATAAGTTGGAAGACATGTCGGTTAAAGATGACTTAACTGATTTATATAATCGTAGGGCGCTTGATACCCTCGGACTAAGGTACTTGCAGCAATGTATTGAAAAGCAGAGCAAACTCATGGTATTTACAGCGGATATGGACAAGTTGAAATATATCAATGATAATTATGGACATAGTTGTGGAGATATTGCTATTAAAGCAGCGGCAGAGGCCCTTAAGTGTGCAGCCGAGGATGATGAGATTTGCATGCGAGTGGGCGGGGATGAATTTGTTGTTATCGGTATGGATTATGATCAAAATAAGGCAAATCATTTTATTGAGAAATTCGAAGGTAAAATAGAACAATTCAATAAATCTATGGATTATGAATTTAAAGTAAATGTAAGCTATGGTTGGAGTATCCTAAAACCGAACCAAGCAATAACCATAGAAGATTGCTTAATTATAGCGGATTCCAGAATGTATCAGCAAAAGTATGAAAAAGAGACTCTTCGATTAAAGCATAGAAGCGATTGATGATTTAAACCATTAAAGTATAGAAACGATTAATGATATAAATGATTAAAGCATAGATACAATCGATGATAGATACAATCGATGATAGAAACGATTGATGAATGAAATGTTAGGGTGGGTTTAATAGAAATGGATAATTTGTATGACCAATTAGTTTCATATAATAGAATGGATTATTATCCTATGCATATGCCGGGTCATAAGCGTAATACTGATTTCATGCAAATGATTAATCCTTATTCCATCGATATTACAGAGATAGAAGGGTTTGATAATCTTCATCAGGCAGATGGAATTATCAAGCAGCTAGGTTGCCGAATTAGTAGGTTATATGGTGCTCTCGAATCCTATCCGATCGTTAATGGAAGTACCGCAGGAATTTTAGCTGGTATATCGGCAGCGACCAATTATGGTGACAAGGTACTTGTAGCAAGAAATTGTCATAAATCAGTTTATCATGCAATTGAATTAAGGGGATTGCAACCGATCTATTATTATCCACCACAGGTTAAGGAAATGTCGATCAATGGTGGAATTCTTCCTGCCGAAATTGAAGCGATGTTGATAAAACACAGTGATATTGCCTTGGTAATTATAACATCTCCTACCTACGAAGGAATTGTATCGGATATTAGAGCAATATCCGAGCTGGTGCATCAGCATGGGGCACGATTGTTAGTGGATGAAGCACATGGTGCACATTTTGGCTTTCATAAAGGATTTCCAAGGAGTGCAGTGAGTGAGGGAGCGGATATTATAATTCAGAGCCTTCATAAAACCTTACCCTCTTTAACCCAGACAGCAGTTTTGCATTCAAATGTGAATTGTTTGAATAAGAAAATTCAAAAATACCTCACAATATACCAAAGTAGTAGTCCGTCCTATATATTGTTGGCGGGTATAGATCGTTGTATCACCTTGCTTGAACAACAGAGAGAGGGGCTTTTTTCTACCTATTATCAACGATTAATAGATTTTTACCTTAAGATGAAGCAATTAAAAAAGCTTAATATTCTTAAGCCCGATTTGATTGGTCGCTATGGAATTTATGATGTGGATTTATCAAAGATAACCATATCCGTTCTTAATACCAATTTAACAGGTCATCAATTACAGCAATTACTTTATAACGAATATCATATTGTGATGGAGATGGAAACTCCGAATTATGTATTAGGTATGACTAGTATTTGTGACAAAATGGAAGGGTTTTATCGATTGGGAGAAGCACTAATTGCGATAGATGCAAGTATAACTAGATTAGAACGGGATGAGCTACATGAGGTTTGCTTATCGGTTGCTCCTGTTAGTGAAATGCGTATATTGAAAGCCATGGAGCATGAGAGTGAGCACATACCACTTAAGGATAGTCGTGGAAGAATATCAGCAGCTTATGTGTGTATGTATCCTCCGGGTTCACCAATTTTGACACCAGGAGAAAGAATTGATGAAGCAATTATTCATTCAATTATGACGGTGATACAGAATCATATTACAATTACAGGACTTTGCAATAAAAATGAAATTGAAGTTTTATGTGAGGACAAGGAATAAAAAGGGACTGAAAGGATAAAATATGTCAAAAATCTTTATTGTAATGGGAAAAAGCGCTACGGGGAAAGATACCATATATAAAAGATTGCTGGAGACAGAGGAGATAAAGCTGAAAACGGCAGTAATGTATACTACAAGACCAATACGTATGGGAGAAGTGAATGGTGTAGAGTATAATTTTGTAGACGAAAGCACATTACAAAAACTAAAAGAAGATAATAAAATAATTGAGCATAGATCGTATAACACAGTACATGGGGTATGGCATTACTTTACCGTGAATGATGGTCAAATTAACTTGGAGCAAGCGGACTATCTGATGATTGGTACCATAGAAACCTTTGAGCAGATTCAAAAATATTTTGGTAAAGAGAAAGTGAAACCAATCTATCTGGAGGTAGAGGATGGCCTTCGCCTAATAAGAGCCATTAAAAGAGAGCAAAACCAGGATCAGCCCAAATATGCCGAGATGTGTAGAAGGTTTTTAGCTGATGAGGAAGACTTTTCAGAGGATAATTTAATTCGTAATGGAATAACAAAGAAATACCAGAATAAAGATATTGAACTTTGCCTGTATGAGATTATCCAGGATGTTAAAAAATTGCTGTAATGTTTGGAAATTGTATGATATGATTAGTTACAGCATGGTGTATTTTTAGATGCTGTTATGGAAGCTATTGGAGGACAGATATGGACATTAAAGTAAACCAAACGCAGCCGATCAATCAGGTGGAACAGAAGGCTCCGGTTCCGGAGGCAGATGGTTCCTTTAAATTCACGTTAATTTCCCATATAGAAGAACAGGAATTACAAAATACCTTGAAGGCTATGCTGAATGAGATTTCCGCCCATGGTAAGAAGATAGCCAAGCATATGGATATCAAAGACATGAGGAATTACAGAGAGATGATTCGCGAATTTATGAACGAAATTGTGAATCGTTCTCATAAGTTCTCAAGAGAGAATTTTCTCGATAAAAAGGGACGTCATAGAGTGTATGCAATGATTAAACTAGTAGACAAGAATCTGGATGAGTTAGCTGAGGAGCTGATTAAGGATGAAAAAGATCATTTGGCAATTCTTAATAAAATTGATGAAATCAGAGGAATTCTACTAGATATTTTAACATAAAAGCCAAAAAAGATATTGTGAAAATGAATCTCAATTTTCACACCTAGAAGTTTGTGCCTGCGCATTGTCTTGCATAAACGGGACGTTATCCTCGGCACAAACTAACACAAAGGGTAGGCATTATAAGATTGTATAGTGACAAATTGAATCTTATGAGAAAGGCTCAGGTGATTAAAATGCAAGGCTTTGAACAAATAATTGGGCATGAAAATATCAAGCAGCACTTACAGAACGCGATTATCTCCAACAAGGTTTCCCATGCATATATTTTTCATGGTGAAGAGGGTATGGGCAAAAAGATTTTGGCAACGGCCTTTGCCAAAACCTTGCAGTGCGAAGAGGGTGGAATTATATCCTGTGATCGCTGTAAATCCTGCATGCAGATGGAATCAGGTAACCATCCTGATGTGATATGGGTGACACATGAAAAGGCGAGTATAGGTGTGGATGATATTAGACTTCAGGTCAATGCAGACATACAGGTAAAGCCTTATAATAGTCCTTATAAAGTATATATTATTAATGATGCAGATAAGCTGACAGAACAAGCACAGAATGCATTACTAAAAACCATGGAGGAACCTCCGGAATACGCAGTTATCCTTCTTCTGGTGAGCAATATAAGTGTAATATTACCAACCATACTATCTAGAAGTGTAGTTTTAAACTTAAAAACAATTGAGAAGCAATTAATCAAAGATTATTTGATGAAACAGCATCACGTCCCTGATTATATGGCGAATGTAGCGTCTGGATTCTCTGGTGGTAATGTTGGGAAAGCGATTAAATATGCAACATCGGAAGATTTCGAGCAGATGAAAAGTAACGTACTTCATATACTCAAATATATCGATCAAATGGAGCTTTATGAGATTGTATCCGGATTAAAATTCTTGACTGCGAATAAGAATAATATTGAGGATTATATCGACTTAATGATAATGTGGTATAGGGATGTATTGATGTTTAAGGCAACAATGGATGCAGATCTCTTATTATACAAAGAGGAATTGTCCTATATTAATAAACAAGCTAACATCCGTAGTTATGAGGGTGTTGAAAAAATATTAAAAGCTATGGAGAAAGCAAAGATTAGATTGAAAGCAAATGTTAATTTTGATATTGCAATCGAACTTATGCTACTGTCAATAAAGGAGAATAGCAATGGTTAATGTAATTGGTGTTAGATTCCGTAAAGCAGGAAAAGTATATTTTTTTGATCCTGCAGGTTATGTAATTAAACAAAGTGATAATGTAATTGTCGAGACAGCAAGAGGAATTGAATACGGTAATGTAGTCTTAGGTCCAAGGGATGTAGAGGATAATAAGATTATTCAACCGTTAAAGCCGGTAATCCGTCTGGCAACCGAAGAAGATAATGCAGTTGAGAAGAAAAACAAGGAAAAAGAAAAAGAAGCGTTCAACATCTGCATGGAAAAGATACAAAAACATGGATTAGAAATGAAGCTGATTGATTCAGAGTATACCTTTGATAATAACAAGGTTTTATTTTATTTTACAGCGGATGGAAGAATTGATTTTCGTGAGTTGGTTAAGGATTTAGCTTCCGTATTTAAAACCCGTATTGAGCTTCGTCAAATCGGTGTTAGAGATGAGACAAAAATTGTTGGAGGCATTGGTATCTGCGGAAGACCACTCTGTTGTCATACTCATTTATCCGAATTTGCTCCAGTGTCCATCAAGATGGCAAAGGAACAAAATCTTTCCCTTAACCCAACTAAGATCTCCGGTGTATGCGGTAGATTGATGTGTTGCCTAAAGAATGAAGAAGAGGCATATGAGGAGCTTAATAGTAAGCTACCAAGTGTGGGTGATTTTGTTACAACAAATGATAACTTACGTGGAGAAGTTCAAAGTGTAAGCGTTCTTAAACAGTTGGTTAAAGTGATTGTTGTTTTGGAAAATGATGAAAAGGAAGTCCGCGAATATAAGGTGGGTGACCTTAACTTTAAACAAAAGAAGAGAAAAGAGCGAACTGCATCGATTGAAGATGAAGAATTAAGAGTTCTTGAGCTTTTAGAGAAGAAGGAAGGGAAATCCTTACTCGATGATGAATAAAGATTTAGAATTAGAGGGGGAATTAAAACCCGGTGAAAGGGTGGACGACCTTCATAGGAATGAATATCAAATTATCCAAAATACGAAGAAATTCTGTTTTGGTATGGATGCCGTACTGTTATCCGGATATGCTAAGGTGAATTCTGGTGAATCCGTACTTGATCTTGGAACAGGGACGGGTATTATTCCGATTTTACTTGAGGCAAAGACGCAGGGAAAACATTTTACGGGGCTTGAGATACAAGAAGAGAGTGCTGATATGGCTAGGCGGAGTGTCGCCTTGAATAAGCTCGAGGATAAAGTTGACATAGTTGTAGGAGATATTAAGGAAGCCTCGGCCAGGTTTGGGCCGGCTTCCTTTGATGTTGTGACCAGCAATCCGCCTTATATGAATCATAACCATGGTCTTGTTAATCCCGGCGAAGCAAAGGCAATTGCACGCCATGAGATTCTTTGTACCTTGGAGGATGTCATTCGGGAAGCAAGTAAGGTATTAAAACCGAATGGTAGATTTTATTTGGTCCATAGGCCGTTTCGTTTGGTTGAAATTATTAATACACTAACAGCATACAAGCTAGAACCCAAGAGGATGAAATTGGTGTATCCATACGTGGATAAGGAACCTAACATGGTATTAATCGAATGTGTTAAGGGTGGAAAATCCATGATTAAAGTGGAGGCTCCACTGATTGTATATAAACAACCGAATGTGTATACGGATGAAATCTATGAAATCTATGGATATTGATTAGATTGCAATTACTTTATTAGAAAGGACGATGATCACATGTCCGGAACATTATATTTGTGCGCAACACCAATCGGCAATTTAGAGGATATTACCTTTCGCGTGGTGCGAATATTAAAAGAAGTGGATTTGATCGCGGCTGAGGATACCAGACATAGTATTAAGCTGCTGAATCATTTCGAGATCAAGACCCCAATGACGAGCTATCATGAATTTAACAAAGTAGAAAAGGCCAGATATCTGGTGGAACAGTTATTGCTAGGCCAAAATATCGCTTTAATTACTGATGCAGGTACTCCGGGTATCTCAGATCCGGGGGAGGAGCTTGTAAAACAGGCATACACAGCCGGAATAGAGGTTACTTCACTACCGGGTGCTTGTGCGGCCGTTACAGCCTTAACCTTGTCAGGACTATCTACAAGGAGATTTAGCTTTGAAGCATTTTTACCGCAGGATAAAAAGCAACTCCAGCAAGTTCTGGAGGAGCTGAAGCAAGAAACTAGAACAATCGTCATATACGAAGCACCTCACCGCTTGGTAAAGACCTTAAATGAGCTATTTGAGGCAATCGGCGATCGAAACATAACAATTATCAAAGAGCTCACGAAAAGACATGAGACGGTATTGCAGACAAAACTATCAGTAGCCAGTCAGGTGTATAAACTTCAGACACCGAAGGGCGAATTTGTATTAGTTATAGAGGGTAAATCAATTCAGGAGTTAGTAGAAGAAAAGCAAGAAAAGTGGGAACAGGTTGAAATTAACGATCATATGAAGATATATTTGGATAAGGGATTAAGTAAAAAAGAGGCGATGAAAGCGGTTGCGATGGACAAGGGTGTGAGCAAGCGCGATATTTATCAAATGCTATTACAGATTGGTTCCGCAGAAATAGAATAAAGTATTCTCCAATTAAATGAGTTGTAATCAATAAAAAAAATAGGTAGATAATCTTTTTAATATTGCTTCATAAAAACAATAAACAGCCTGTCATCAATGTGACAGGCTGTTTGTATTGCATTCTTCAATCGTTCGAGTATTATTGGATAAGTCCTACAATCTTTGCAAGCTCGATAATTGTTTCTTTGGAAATTTTCTTTCCATTGAATTCTATTAAGTTATCTTTGTTGCCGTTAAAGATATCGGTTGGCTCATATTTTTGAAGAATAATTCTTCCTTCATCAACAAAAATCTCCAATGGATCTCTCTCGCTAACGTCCAACGTTCTTCTTAACTCGATAGGAAGTGTAATTCTTCCAAGTTCGTCGAGTCTTCTAACAATACCAGTGCTCTTCATGGTATGCCTCCTTTTTTCTAGTGTATTGGGGAATAAAATAGAATATGTAAAACATATAGTTTCTTACAAATAAGAATTAATGTTATCAATAAATAATATTGGATAACATTATTAATTACATTATTTGTATAAACCTTATTTAAGATATCATAGGATTTCATTCTAGTCAACTAAAATAATTGTCAAAAGATAGCACAATATAAGCAATAAATGGAAAAGAGATGCACTTAGTACTATAAATAAGGCTAAATTACGCCATTTATGGGATAAAATGTACTATAGTGTAAAATATCATACAAAAATTATCATAAAAATTTGTTAAAAACGTATAATGTTTTAAGAGCATTTATAAGCAGTAATAAAGGAGCGAGGAATTCATGCTTAATTATTTGTGGGGTTATATGATCGTTCTAGGTGTCACAATTGGAGTGATTAATGGAAATATAGGTGAGATAAGTAAAGCAACAATTAATTCCTCAAAAGAGGCGGTACTATTATGTATAGCAATGCTAGGAATTATGTCTATGTGGACCGGTGTTATGCAAATAGCAAAGAAATGTGGTTTAATTGGAGCGCTCACAAGAGGATTAAGGCCAGTTATTCGATTCTTATATCCGGATATTCCAAAGGATCATATTGCTAATGAACACATTGCATCAAATATGATAGCTAATATACTGGGCCTAGGATGGGCAGCAACCCCAATGGGATTGATGGCAATGAAGGAGCTAAAAGAGCTCAATAAGAATTCGGAAGTAGCGAGCTATGACATGTGCACTTTGTTAATTGTAAACATATCCTCCCTTCAACTAATACCGGTTAATATTATCGCTTTTCGAAGTCAGTATGGATCGGTTAATCCCGCTGAAATACTTGGAGCCGGTTTGATAGCTACAATTTGCTCAACCATTGTTGGGGTTATTTTTGCAGTTGTTGCCAGAAACATATATAAAAAGAAGGATGCAATAAACTATAAGAAGTAGATAGAATCGAAAGAAAGAAAAGTGTACTCAATTTAGAGATAAGAAATCATACCATTGTGGAATTGACATATGTAAAAATTTACGCTCATACAATAGAATAAACAATGGAAAGGAAATCTGAAACATGAGATTTCTCATCTATATATCGGATTATATGATTCCATTTATATTATTTTATATCATTGGTATGGGTCTTTTGATGAAGCAAAATGTATTTGATGACTTTATTACAGGAGCAAAGGATGGATTTAAGGTAGTCCTTGACATATTGCCAACATTAATTGGGCTTATGGTAGCCATTGGAATCTTGCGGGCCTCAGGTATTCTCAATGGTCTGGCAGGACTTTTGAATCCGGTCACAAATATGTTGCATTTTCCTTCGGAATTAGTTCCACTTGTATTTATTAAAATGTTCTCCTCTTCTGCCGCAACCAGTTTGTTGCTGGATATCTTTAAAGAGCATGGACCGGATTCCTATCTTGGTAGATTAGCAAGTATTATAATGAGTAGCACTGAGACCATATTCTATACACTCGCAGTATACTTTATGGCTGCTGGTGTGAAGAAAACGAGATATACGCTACTCGGTTGTTTAGTGGCTATGATTAGTGGTGTGGTGGCAAGCACTATTATTACTAATATTGTGTTTTAAAAATGTTTAAAATAATAGATTACTTTCAAAAACCAAAGTTAATCGATGTTACTTATCTTCATTATTTGGGCTGGAATAAATTATGAATCTCTAAATATAATGGGGGTACCAAGATAAGACACAATATCCCTTATAGCTAGGGCGTAAGTAATTTATTAACTGAATATTATATGAAGTTGGTGACATCGATTTTAACTTATAATAGTAAGATCGTAAACGTACGTTAGAAAGCGTACGTTAGAAAGCACATGGTAGAAAGTAAAAAGTAGAAGGCAAATGGTAGAAATTAAAATTGGTATAATAAAAACTTATGGTAGATAAACGTTTGAAATAGTCAAAAATTTGCTATTTCAATTTAATTATACAAATTATAATATATAAGTATATTAAACTCATAACTCAGAGTTAGAAGATACAGTAAGATGACTGATTGCTCGAAAGTTAAAAGAAACAACATGATTACCGTCAACTCGAGCATGATAATATGCAGTATGTCCGTTAATAAGTCGAAAATTAATATTGTTAGTATAGTCACTCATAAATTGAAAATCATATAAAAGAAATTGGCTTCATGAATAACTATAATTAATCTTTAATATGGGCAAGGACATGCTATATTATTAGGTTAATTTTATAATTATCTGCAGAAAATATTAATAAAAATAATTCGGAGGTAGAATTATGCCACTATTAGGAGCCTTTATCGTCCCCCATCCGCCACTTATAATTCCAAAGGTGGGGAAAGGTGATGAAAGTAAAATCATTCATACTACACATAGTTATCAAGAGATAGCAAGACGAATCGGAGAACTAAAGCCGGATACAATTATACTTACTACGCCGCATTCTATTATGTACTCGGACTATTTTCATATCTCACCGGGGGAATCGGCAAAAGGTAATTTCGAACGATTCGGAGCAAAGCAGGTGTCTTTTGAAGTGGAATATGATGGAGCATATGTGGAAGCATTAGAAGCTTGTGCAGAAAGAGATGGAGTGGAAGCAGGTACGTTGGGAGAAAAGGATGCATCGCTTGACCATGGGACAATGGTTCCGCTATATTTTATCAATAAGTATTTAAAGGAATATAAACTAGTTAGAATTGGACTCTCTGGGTTAGCGTTAACAGAGCACTGTCGCCTGGGGAGGTGCATAGCAAAAACCGCGGATAAGCTTGGCAGGAGAATTGTAGTAGTTGCAAGTGGTGATTTGTCGCATAAATTAAAAGAGGACGGGCCTTACGGATTTTCACAAGAGGGTGTTCAATTTGATGAAGAGGTAACAAAGGCAATGAAGGAAGGTAATTTTCTAAAATTTCTAGAGTTTTCTCCGGACTTTTGTGAAGCAGCCGCTGAATGTGGGTTAAGATCCTTTGTCATCATGGCTGGAGCGTTATCAGGGAAAACATTTACCACTGAGTTACTATCCTATGAAGGAACCTTTGGAGTTGGTTATGCTGTGTGCGAATATAAGATAACCGGAGAAGAAAGCACTAAAGCATTTGATGAAATATTTGAAGAAAAGCAAAGGGCTATGGCGAAGGAACGCCAGAAGACGGAGGATATCTATGTGCATCTGGCTAGAATCTCTCTTGAGACGTATGTGTTAACCGGAGAAAAGGCAAAGCTACCTGAGAATGTTCCTGAGGATTTGCTGGGTAGGAAAGCGGGAGTGTTTGTGTCTCTGAAGAAGCATGGAAGTCTACGTGGCTGCATTGGAACAATTGCGCCTGTTACGGGTAGCATTGCAAAGGAAATCTTTCGTAATGCAATAAGCGCTGGGCTGGAGGATCCAAGATTTCCGCCTGTGAGTGAGAAAGAGCTGGAGGAGATAATATATAGTGTGGATGTGTTAGCTGAACCTGAGCCGATTGAGTCAAAGGAAGCGCTGGATGTTGGACGATATGGCGTTATCGTTACCTCAGGTAGAAAGCGTGGATTACTTTTGCCAAATTTGGAAGGTGTTGATTCTGTGGAGCAACAGATTGAGATAGCCAGGAAGAAAGCAGGAATATTCGATAATGAAACGTTCACAATGGAACGCTTTGAGGTGGTGAGGCATAAATGAGAGTAGAGTGCGAGATATGTCCCCATCACTGTAATATTGAGGAAGGTCAACTTGGGCTTTGTAGGGGTAGGAGGAATGTTGAGGGCCAGATTGTTTGCGATAATTATGGGAAGATAACAGGGATGGCATTGGATCCAATTGAGAAAAAACCCTTATATCATTTTCATCCGGGCAGTAAGTTTTTATCCGTAGGTAGTTATGGATGTAATTTGAGTTGCGCCTTTTGTCAAAACAGTGATATCTCAATGGCAGGAAGTAGCGACATTGAAACAAGTACAATTTCATGCGAGGAACTGGTTAATAAAGCATTATACTATAAAGGCGTCGGAAATATTGGCATAGCCTATACGTATAATGAACCGTTAATCAGTTATGAATATATTAGGGACTGTAGCAAATTGGCAAATGAAAAGGGCCTTAAGAATGTGATCGTAACGAACGGATATATCTGCGAAGAGCCATTGAAGAAGTTATTGCCGAATATTGATGCGATGAATATTGATTTAAAGGGATTTACAGAGCAATATTATCATAAGCTAGGCGGAGATTTAGAGAGTGTAAAGCGTACCATTGAACTTGCGGCCTCCTCGGTACACGTTGAAGTGACTACCCTGATTGTTCCGGGTGAGAATGAAAGTGAAGAGGAAATGAAGGAGTTAAGTACCTGGTTATCAAAAATACGACCGGATATTCCACTCCATATATCCCGCTTCTTTCCACGTTGGAAGATGAGGGATAAGGAGGCAACACCGGTCGATTTGGTATATCATCTGGCTGAAATAGCACGAGACCATCTGATGTACGTATATGAAGGGAATTGTTAAGCGAGTGATTGTGGTTTAATTAATGAATCTGTAAGTTGTTCTAACTTTATTCCTCTGCCAAACTCTTTCGAAAAAGAACAGACGCAAGAATAGCGAGTAGAATAGTGTTAACGGATATAACAATAATTCCAAAGATGCTTATACTACCTTTGCCAAGTAAATAGCTAACCTGTTGGCCAAACGTAAAGCGGGATACATTTTCTATACTCTTGTTAAAGTTTGCTAGCATGGGTAGAAAAGCAAATATCATTCCACAGGGAACGGCTATCCCATTAGCGGCAGAAGCATTTTTAGCATATAAACTGATGCAGAGTCCAAGAATAATTGAAATAAAGCTGCCTAGGCCCAAGGATAGGATAAAAATTATCGAGCCAACAAAATCTTTTTCTGTAATAAAAAGAAAAATACTTCCAGACGCAACAGTAGCAATTAAAACAAAGCCACCTATACTGATAAAATATTCTCGGAGCGTTACATTGGACATAATCAATACACGCAGAGTGTTTCCTTCTTTTTCTTCTGAAAGAATGGAGGAGGCTACAACCGCTGGTGAAAACACACAGTGCATTGTAGCAAATATGGAGATGAAAGCCCCAGCACCCTCTTGACCCTTCATCGCACTTGACATTACAAAGGCTATGATAGGGTATACAAGGAAAAATACAAGAACAGGAGGGTTCTTTAAGGTGTCCTTTATTTGTTTGATTAATAGAGCTTGAAGGTTTTGAATACGAATCATAGATTTAGCTCCTTTCCGGTTAATGACATAAACACGGTACCCAAAGTTGGTTCGGAAGAATGAATTGCTTCAACATTATCGTTAATAAAGTAAGTTATTATCTCGTTAGCGGAATCAGGGTGGTTTGTTACTGTAACAGTATTGCCGTCCTTGCATAATATGGTGATTGCATTTTGCGTATTGTACTTTCGGCATATTTCGTCAGGTACGCCATATTCAATTATCGTTCCTGCATTAAGAAGGGAAATATGATCACAGAGTTTATACGCTTCCTCCATATTATGAGTAGTGAGAAAGATAGTGGTGCCTTCATTTTTTAACGTTAGCAACAAGTTATGAATCTCCTCCGCAGTGGAGGGATCTAAACCGCTGGTCGGTTCGTCGAGAAATAGAATCTTAGGATGATGTAAAAGAGCGCGAGCTAAAACTAATCGGTGCTTCATTCCTTTTGATAACTTACCAACTGCTATTTTGCTGTTGGACAAGCCCACACGGTCAAGAATTAACGGAATTTCATTTTTATTCACGTCATGTAACTTGGCGAATAAATGCATATTATCATAACAGGACAAGCGATCATAAGTTCCGGAATTATCTAACATCATGCCAATGTCAGAATAGATATGACGATCTAATTTGTCACAGCTTTTGTCTAAAATTTCTGAAACTCCCTTATAGGACAGCTGACCAGTTAAAATTTTTATTAAGGTTGTTTTGCCTGCGCCAGAGGGACCTAACAGGCCAAAGATTTCACCGGTTTCAACTTGAAGGGTTATTTCTTTTAATACTTCTTTATCCCCAAAAGCTTTCGAAACCTGTTGGAGATTTATACTATTCCTCATTCTCATTACCTCCACGTTGATTTTTATAATTTAATAAAAGCTGATCATACTTCTTGCTTGCTATTTTAGTCTTGATTATCATAAAAGAGATACTACCGAAAAAGCCCACAACAAAGCATATGATAAAACCTGCCCACCCCTGTGCATTATTCAAAGGAAACCAGTCAAACACTATAATAAATACAATCATTGAGGAAAGTATAAAAAACAACATAAGTATGGTTCTCCACAAAGCTAACATTTTTTTAAAGTATCGATCAGAGAAGAATAGGGTTTTAAAAAAGATTACAACAACGGAACTTAAAAGAAATTGTAATAAGGTTAAGGTTGAGAGACCCTTTGATCCAAGCACATATAATTTAGAGATGTGTTTGGCACCTTCTCCAAAAAATGCAGAGATTATTATAAGAAAAATTACGTCAACTGCAAAAAGCATCAAAACCTGTGCTATAAAATTGTATTTAGTTTGTTTTCTATAATCCATTATCTCACCCCCAGTTTTCTTTTTACTTCCAGCGCATATTGTCTCGAAACAAATAATTTCTCATTGTTATTCATGGTAACTAATAATTTACCGTCAATATCTGCCTTTATGGAATGTATTTGGTTAAAATTAATAATGCAGGATTTATTGGAACGAATAAAATCCAAAGCTTTCAACTGCTCCTCTAATTCGTAAAGCCGGAGGTCTGTTTCATATACCTCTTGCTTTGTATAAAAGAAAGTTTTCTTATCAACGGTATCGATATAGAGTACTTTTGCGGCATCCAGAATATAGGTTTGATTGTTTCTTTTACCTGTTAACTTCAAATCCATTACACGAAGCTTTGAGATGATACTTTCCACCTCTGTGTTAATTCGATTGCAATTGATAGTAATTTCCATCTCGTTTAAAGAAGCATCTTCATTAATATGAATTTTCAAACACTATCACCTCCGTTTCAATTATACTATACTAATTCTTCCATAATTTATCAATATTACAAAACTATGTTGCGTAAAATGCGCACTAAGTTTCGCTAAGTTGAAGCTATGATTTTATCTAGGTGCTCTAGGTACATGCATTAAATAAAAATCAAATATAAAAACAAAATATAAGAATAAATTATAAAACCATAAGAAATTATAAAACATTAAGAAATCATAAAATCGTAAAACACACATATTTTTCGCTTAATATCAAATAATAAAAAAGGTAAGAACTTAACGTATTAGTAAAATAAGCTTAAGTACTTGAAAAATTTCAGTTTACAAGAAGGTTAACTATTAATTATCAAAGAAGAGAGACGGCATATGAATCAAGAAAAGCGAGAAGATTTAAGACAGCAGAAAGAAAAAAATAAGTTCAATAGTGAAACTCAATCACAGAAGATTGAAAACCAGAATCAAAGCCACAATGCAAGAAAAGAAAGCCTTGGAAAACAAAATACTAAATATTGAGACTTGGTTATAGTGAAAAAAGAATGTGTGCACATATATATACAAATGACTTGCCATACCCACATACGGTATAGGGAATCCGCATGTGGTTGGTCTGCGCATCTGCATATATATGCGCACACATTCATTAATTTAGTATATGGATGGCTTATAATTCACCAATCAAATATAGAAAGTTAATATTTTTTTAAATAGGCTGATTTAGTTAAATAAAATCAGCCTATTTAATGTTTGATTACATATAAAAAAATTGAAAAATAAAAGAGCATATTACAAAAGAATAAAAAGATAATCCATTTAAGAAATTATAAATAAAATACTTCAATTAATTCCCATAATTAGTAATGGTTATTATTACTATTTGACTTGATTAATTACGAAAAATAGTATAATATGATAATATAATTTTTAAATCGACAAAGGAGGTAATGGATGAAAGGGACGGTAGTTTCATCTTGGATAGAATCTTGCCGCGCGCTATATGGCAAGCAAGTGGTGGATCAGGCTTTAACAGCGAACAACCTACCATTGGATGTTGTATTTACGCCACTTCAGGACGTTGAAGATAAGGTGGCCAACGGTGTTGTTGACCATGTAGGTTCTTTGGTTGGAAAAGATCATAAAGAAATATGGGGTGTAATGGGTGAGCAGAATATAAAAACCTTTAGTAAAAACTACCCTGGATTTTTCCGTCATGAATCTGCATATCAATTTTTAAAATCAATGAATGATGTTCATGTAATTGTTATGAAAAGATTTGCCGGAGCAAAACCTCCGATTTTGGATGTTAAGCCAATTTCTTCTCATCAGATTATCTTCACTTATCGTTCAAAACGTGGTATGCAACATTATTTATTTGGTTTAATTAATGGTGTTGCAACATACTTTAATGAGAAAATAGATCTTGAACTAATTGAACAAAATCAAGAAGGCGTTCAAATAAAATTAACCTTTGAGAAAGAAATTCAATTCACCAAGAAGTATCATATTAATAAATTGCTATCCTTTGGAATTATTAAAAAGGTAGCATTGAAAGCGGCAATTTTTAATACTGTATTTGTAACTTTGGTTGGACTTTTGTTATTATCAAACAAGATAGATGCATTAATTCTTGGAGGTGTTACACTGATCGCCACAGCGGTAAGTACAACCTTGCTCAATAGACCACAGAAGTTATTAATGAAGGAATTAGAACGATTAAGCGCCGGTGATTTTGTGGAATACCTTGTTGTGAAATCGCAGGATGAGAATGAAGTAATCTTTGATATTTTGAATGATATAAAACGTAATGTTCAAAAGGATTTTATCGGATTTAATGCAATTGTCGATGAGATGTATACCTTTAACCAGTCCGTTACTGAGATAGCGAGTACCATGCAATCGACATCGGACGATATTACTGCTGTATTGGATGAAGTTGCAATTGCTGCAACGACACAAGCAGAAGACACTGAGAATTCCGTATCTATTCTGAATGAGAGTATTTTAAATGTTACAAGAATTTCTAATGCTAGTCAAAAGAATAAAGATAAAATTGAAGTTGCTATGACAAACCTTGAAAGCAGTTTTAGTAATGTGCATAGTACCACGATGGAGATTAACAATGTCTTAAGTGAATTTAGGATAATTAGAGAAAATAGTAATGAGTTGCAAAAGAATGCGACAGGAATTACTGAAATTGTATCGATTGTATCTTCCATTGCAAAACAAATAAATCTTCTAGCATTAAATGCATCAATTGAAGCCGCTAGAGCAGGCGATGCAGGCAGGGGCTTTGCAGTAGTAGCAGATGAAGTAAGAAGGCTTTCCGTGGAGACGAACAAAGCAGTATCAGAAATTAATGATAACTTAATGGAATTTGTACGTAGTATTGGCGGCGTTGTGAATGATATTGATGTACAATATAATGTCTTAGAACAAGAAGGTGTTAAACTGACCGATGCAGTTAATGTATCCAGTAAGTCCAACAAGAATCTGAAAAAGGTATCTGATTTGATGATTCAAACCTCTCAGGAGTTAAAAACAGAAGCAGATCATATTTCATCGATCTTTGATAATATGCACAGCTTGGCAGCTATCGCAGAAGAGAATTCAGCTGCAACTGAGGAAGCAAGTTCTAATGTAGCAATTTACATGGATCAGATCAATGAATTATCACATCAGATTAATGTATTTGACTCAATGATTAAGAACTTCCAGGAAGATCTGAGTAAGTATAAAATCTAAGGAAGAATTAATATGCGAATGAGAAGTTGTGAAAGAATAGGTACTGTTACAGAGTACGTAGTTGTCGCGAGAATATGAAACTGTTATAAGAGTAAGAAGTTGTTACAAGGATAAGAAGCTATTATAAGAGTAAGAAGTTGTTACAAGGATAAGAAGCTATTATAAGAGTAATCAGCTGTTACAAGAATAAGAAGTTATTACAAGTGTAGGAGCTGTTACAAGATTAAAAAGTTATTGCAAGAGTAAGGAATTGTTTATAAGATAATTTACGTTTATGTACACTTTAAAGAATAGAGGCCACCCAATATAATATTAGAATCGCTATTTTATAGATAATTCTTTGAGAGCGAATAACTAATTTATACTGGGTGGTTTTTGTATAGGAGCGGTTTTGGAATTGGTAAATTAGATTACAAACTTATATCCAAATTAATAGATATTCTATCATTATATCATGTATTCTGCACGCGTTGGTGGCCTTTCAATTCAGTGTGTGTGGATGGACTTTCAAGTTGACTTTTGATAGTCAAAATGTTAACATCATATCATTACAAATACATTTTATAACACATGAAAATATTGAAAAAATTTAAAAGAATAGCAGAAAGGAGGATTACTGCATAGTATAAATTGTAATTGTGATATCACTGTAACTATTCATAGGATCAACCCAAGATCAGTTCAACAGAAATGTTTAATATTAGCGCCATGTACCTTTTTTGGGAACAGAGATGATTACACTCTGGGTAATTAGGAGGTCGACGAGGTAGAGAGTTATCGAAGTATTCGGCGGATGCTCTCTCGTACACTATGGGTACGTAATGTGTCGAAAAAATCTACGGGTAACGGTAGAACAACAGCGACATAACCAAGAAAAAGAATTAGGTATTAGCCTGACTTCGTGATTGAATGACGAAGCTCTCTTGTACTGCGAATTCTTTCGTATAGGAACGTTGAAAATCAAATAGATTAGTCGCTTCAAAGCGTCAGAATGGAGATTTATATGTGTGGAATTATAGGTTATACAGGTAATTTGGAGGCTAAAAACATACTTTTGGAGGCACTTTCAACCTTGGAATACCGTGGTTATGACAGTGCAGGTATCTCTATGTTTACAAATGGGAATATTCGAACTATAAAGGCGGCTGGAAAAGTAAGCGAGCTCATGGAAAAGGCAGCCCAAATTGATGTAAATAGTAATTGTGGAATTGGTCATACTCGATGGGCTACCCATGGTGGTGTTACAGATGGTAATGCGCATCCGCATTCACACGGCAAGGTTACATTAATTCATAATGGAATTATTGAGAATTATCATGAGTTAGAGGTGGAGCTTGCGGCTACTGGTAGATATCCATTATCTCAAACTGATACGGAAATTGTTGCATTATTATTAGATAGTTTATATAAAGGCGATGCGATCGCTGCAATTACAGAAGCGGAAAGTAAACTTGAGGGCGCATATGCCTTCTGTATCTTATTTGAAGATGAACCCGAGGTTATCTATTGCGTACGTAATGCTAGCCCGTTGGTAGCATGTCATTCAAAGGAAGGTTCTATCATTGCTTCTGATATGGTTGCATTAATTGGATTTTCGAAAGACTATTTTGTCCTTCCGGAGAAGCACATTGCAAGAATGACGAAGGAAAAGATTACAGTGGTTAATTTTGATGGTGAGACTATTGAACCGGAGATGCTTCATGTGAGCTGGGATATCACAGCGGCGCAAAAGAATGGTTATCCTCACTTTATGATGAAGGAAATTAATGAGCAACCGGATTCTATCCGCTCTACTATTATGCCAAGAATTATGAAGAGTGGAATTGTAGATTTTACTGTGGATAATATACCGGATACAATCTTCGAAAAGGTTAATCGAGTAATTATTACGGCTTGCGGTACTGCAATGCATGCTGGGCTGATTGGTAAAGCAATGATTGAAAAACTTCTTCGTATTCCGGTAGTGGTTGACATTGCCTCCGAGTTTCGTTATCAGAATCCGATTATGGATGAAAATACGTTAGTAATTACAATATCTCAGTCCGGAGAGACAGCGGACACACTGGCAGCACTTAGACTTGCTAAGTCGGTAGGAGCTACAACCCTCTCTGTTGTTAATGTTAAAGGTTCAACGATTGCAAGAGAAAGTGATTATGTGCTTTATACACAGGCAGGACCAGAGATAGCAGTCGCGAGTACAAAAGCATACACAGCACAGCTTTCTTGCTTGTATTTACTTGCGTTCAAATTCGCGCTTGTACGCAAAACTCTTAACGAAGAGCAGTGTGCACAGTGGACACAGGGGTTAAAGAATGTAATCGCAGCAGTGGAAGAAGCTTTAAAATCGGATGAAGAGATGAAGGATATCTGTACGAATCTTATGGATAAGGAAGATCTGTTTTTTATTGGAAGAGGTCTTGATTATTCACTGTGTTGGGAAGGTTCCATCAAGTTAAAGGAAATCAGCTATATTCATTCCGAAGCATATGCAGCAGGTGAATTAAAGCACGGAACACTGTCCTTAATTACTGAGGGAGTTCCGGTTGTAGCAATTGCAACTCAGGCTAAGGTATTCTCTAAGATGGTTTCTAACATCCGCGAAGTAAAGGCCAGAAATGCGTTCGTAATATTAATTACCAATGGTGATGCAGAAATCGACACATCCATTTGTGATTATCATATTGTATTACCGAAGATAGAAGATGACTTCACGCCGTTTACAACGGCTGTTGTATTGCAGTTGTTGGCTTATTACTCCTGTGTACACCGTGGATATAACGTGGACCAACCGAGACATTTGGCGAAGGCAGTAACGGTTGAGTAAGGGGAGTATAGTCTATGGGACGTAAGTTTACATCTTTACACATTATGAATTCAAATTCAGAACAGGTTGGTTATCGGCTCGCCCAGTGTCAACTGGGTAGCAGTGAAAGAGATCTTAAAAGGTTAAAAGAAATACCTAATGATCCAGAGTTATCAGGTGTTATTAATTTACTCGCAAAAATGAAAAAGTTAAAACCCTTGGAAGCGGCATTTTATGTAATTGATAGCAATGGTAATATTAGTGTGTTTTCTGAATACTTGATTAGTCAGACGCTAAAAGATAAGTTGATGCAGTTGTTTGCAGGATTTGATAAATACGTCCTTAGTGTAGACTATTTTGATGATGACTTTTTAGAAATGCTAGTATTTAAGAAATATAAAGTTAAAACATCCCTTGTTATTGGAGAAAATTTGGAGGAGTATGCCTTAAAACCTGCAAAGTTTGACGCAAATATATTATGTGAAATTTTTAATATTCAACCTGAAAGTATTGAAAATGCATATGACCCAGAGGATATCTTTGTAACTTGCACTAATTTTGCAGAATTATTTCAGTTGCCATTATCATTAAAAACAACCGATGTAATGAATTCTAAAAAATTTAATGTTGAAGAATTCATTTTTGTTATCTAAAATACTACTAGACAAAATAATTTTTACTAAATAGTTATATTTAATGAATAAGCTTGATCAAAATTTGAAGTTCAATTATTTTGATCAAGCTTATTTTCCGTGGTTTTATTAGTTTATTAAAGGAAAAGCAATTTTTAAGTGGTAAGCATTGTGGACAATACGGTCAAGTGTTGCATTAGCTAAAGTTAAATCTGCAAACACATATACCCATTCATTAATCGGTAAGCTGTGTCGTAATGGCTAAATTAACTATATTACTAACATTCCTTCTTTACCTATTGACACTATAATTTGAAAAATGTATAATTATGTCAAATTATGGTTGGTATAGTAATGATTTAAAAAAGGTTTATTGAATATGCACATTTACTTGTATCGCAGGGTTTATTACCTATTAACAAATAAGTATAATATACTTTTATAGAATAATGGAGAGTATGTAATGAGACCTTTACAGTTAATAAAAACACTTTTTCGAACACCATTTAAAACGTTCCTTACCTTTTTATTGCTATCTGCTGTAACCTTTGTGCTCTTTTCGCGGGTAAGTGAGTATTCTGTTACAAGCAAAGAAATCGAAAGTCTTACGAAAGAATACCGTGGCATAGGCACTGCAGAGATTGCACCTGCTCCAGAGACCTATCCTGCTTTTCCACTCGATAATCTGTCAAAAGGCGATACTAGTTATTTATATCAGCTATTATCGCAAGAGCAAATCAGTTCATTATCAGAACTCCCATATGTTACTTCGTTAAGTACTCGTTACATGACACCAGGTGTTTCTGATAAGTATTATAGGATGGACGAGGGAGCGGATTACTATAACTATACATCACGCTTTATTATTGAGGGTACATTATCTGAAGTTAAATATGGGGTAAAAATTAGCGGTTTTGATTATAATAATTTAATAATTGAAGAATGCACTCTACGGGCTGGGAACCTTCCAGCTTCCATTATGGATAAAAAAATCACAATTGAAGCCTGGGCTAACAAAATTGAGAAAGGTGCTGGGGTTGGCATCGGTTCAAATTGTGGAGTAATTGCGTATATTGATGATAGCTTTAAGTATGATACGGAATATATTAAAAAGCTTACTTTAGGCGACCGATATGTATTTGTCGGGCGCTATGATCCGTTGTCTGACATGGTATTGTTATATCTGAGTGATCCTGTGACAGATAAGTGGTGTAAAGCGATTCAACCGGTTGAAGGTCAACCTGAACACTATCTTGAGACAAAGAAATTTACAGCGTTAAATAAATTAATAGAACTGACTAATTCGGATCTACATACGTTTGACGTTGTTTACACGGATAATATGTCCGCCATTATGCGTTTTGCAGAAGGGAATATGGCAATAAAAGATGGGCGTGAACTTACGAAGGAAGACAGCGATATAGGCGCTAAGGTTTGTGTGGTAAGCAGCGATTTTGCTTCCAGTAATAAACTGGGTTTGGGGGATAAAATAACCTTAAAACTAGGTACAGAATTATTCGAACAGTATAAAGGACTCGGAGCAGTCGCAGCTACACGTGAAAGGTATTCACGACCGGATAAGACAGAAGAATTTGAAATTGTCGGTATTTATATAGACACGGACAGTAAAACGGAACAATCTAGTAAGCCCAACTGGAGCTACTCAATTAACACGGTTTTTGTTCCTAAAGCACTGCTTCCAGTGGGTGAGAGTGAGCTAACCAATCATAAGTTTTCTCCGAGTGAAGTTAGCTTTACGGTGGATAATGCCTGGGATATACCCTCTTTTTTAAAAAGTATTAAAAATGAAACTCCCACGTTAAAGAAAATGGGACTTAAGATAATATTTAATGATGGTGGCTGGCCTGATATCGTTGACAAATACAAAATGTCAATCAAATTATCACTGATTGCTATCGTTGCATTATCGATAGCAGTAATTGCATCAACAGTGCTTATCGTATATCTATTTATCGGAAGGAAGAAAAAAGAGTATGCAATACTTCGTGCACTAGGGACGACCAAAAAAGAATCCGTTAAGGCTCTCATCCTACCCTTCATGTTGTTAAGTATAACCGCTGTACTCACGGGTAGCTGCATGGCATGGATTTATACTACAAAAACCATTTCGAAAAGTAGCACCTTTGCAGAATTAAAGGATCATACGGTTGACAATACGATACCAATAGATGTAGCTGCATTATGTATACTTGGTGAGATAGTACTTGTGCTAATCATTGCATTGTATCGAATATGGAGAATAAGCACCCTCCCTCCACTTATGCTCCTGCAGGATAATCAGAGTAAAAAGGTTCGTAGTAAAAAGCGGGTACAAAGTGGAAAGCGGGTACAAAGTGGAAAGTCGGTGCAAAGTGAAAAACCGGTGCAAAGTGAAAAGGTAATTCAGGCTGATTCTGACAATACCGTTACGAATGCTCCAATCGACGATGCAATAGTTACCGAAGTTTTAAATGTTACGAAAGGGAAGGATGCGGATGTCAAGCATAAGATAAGTAAGAATAGGCATGGCAGGTTTGTATTACGTTACATAGCAAAGCATATACGTAGATCGACAGGGAAATCGATTCTATCAATAGTACTGATTACTTTATTATTTGGAGCAGTCGGGCAATTTGAGGCGATGCGTCAGTCTTATATTACGTTATGTAAAAGTACAGAGATAAAGGCGAAATTTATTAATGGATTTACATTTTCCAATATAACCCAGCTTATGGAAACGGGGTATGTAACAAATCCATATTATGAATATAAAAAAAATGCTGACTTCAATTATTCTAAAACCGACTGGGTTGTAACCAATAATACAGCTGCTTATACAAAGAAAAATATAAAAATAACTTATGCCGATGGATATGATGAATCCTGTATGAAAAAATATGGTGAAGTGTGTGTTATCAGCGATAATTTGTTGAAAGCAAACGGACTAAAGCTTGGAGATAAGGTTCATGTTACTATCACCGAAACCTTAAAGAACCTTCAGCAGGAATATATTAATAAGTATAAAAGGGAGCACTCCGATACTGCATTAACAGATAATAAAATACTGGAGCAAAGTAATGATGAACTACAAAAGGAGATATTACTTGAGGGATTGGATTACACTATAGTTGGGACTTTTACAACTCAATCAGACAAATACGAAAATACGGTTTTTTCACCAGGCACACTTGATGCAGCTCTAATATTTGGTGAAGGGGCAGCACCTGATCTTGCTGAGTTTACGCTTGCAGATAATCTACGAATAAATGAATTCCGAAGAAGTGTTGAAGAGATGTTTGGAATAAATACAAAGGAACATTCGTCAAGTAGTCTTTCTTTTATTATGGATACCAGTAAAATCGACAATTTATTAAAAACACTTTCCCTTTTTGAGAAACTTATGCCAGTAGTTTTAATGGTGGCGGTGTTAATAGAAGGCCTGGTTTGCGGCTTGATAATCTTACATACATCAAAAGAGGTCGCTATCTTGAGAGTACTTGGTACTACTAGACGAAAGACCTGCGTAATTTTAATCCTAGAACAGGTAATTCATTGTATAATCGGGCTTATACTAGGCGCACTTGGACTTTTAATTTACAATGGTTCATCAGCGATAAGTGGAATATTAGTGGAATTGTATCTTGTCGCCGCTATGTTCTTTGTTGGATGCTTTAGTGGAGCCTTAATCTGTGGGATTATTACATCCAACCAGAAGGTGGTAGATTTACTTCAATCTAAAGAATAGGGGGAACTATTTATGTCAAATCTGACTCTGGACAAAGTAACGTATAGATACCGAAACTCCGCTACGCCAGTGGTTAATCAGGTAAGTTGTAGTTTTGAAACGGGAAAACTCTATGCTATAGTAGGCCCAAGTGGCTCAGGGAAATCAACTCTTCTTTCTATGCTGGCCGGGCTCGACCATCCTAGCGAAGGTGATGTTTTTATTAGTGAGACAAACCTTAAAGAAATAAATCTTGACCGTTATCGTAGCCAGATGGTTTCAATGATCTTTCAGTCTTTCCATCTACTACCACTCTTTACTGTTATTGAGAATGTTTGCTATCCTATGGAATTGGGTGGTATACATCCCAAGGATGCAAAACCAAGAGCTGAACAATTACTTCTAAGCGTGGGCATTACTTCAGAAAAAGTAAAGCGCTTTCCTTCGAACTTGTCGGGTGGAGAACAGCAGCGCGTTGCTATTGCGAGAAGCCTAGCCTCAGGGGCTAAAATCCTGCTTGCTGATGAACCTACTGGAAATTTGGATGTTGCAAATACGGAGAATATAATGGCATTGCTCACCAAACTCGCACATGAGGACGGTTATTGTGTCATCGTTGTGACCCATGATCTAGAGGTAGCCAAAGCTGCGGATGTTAGGTACAAAATGAAGGACGGTATACTTTCCATTGATTGGTGCTAGAATTTTATATAATGCTATAGTGGTTTTTTTAATTCTACTAATTCATTGACATATTGGATATTATCTCCATTTTGAAGTCTCGCTATATATATTAATAAGATCCTTTGTTTCAGGCATCTTATTAATATGTATATAATAAAGGCTCATAACATGTTTGCTAATAGTATAATTGTAAAGCTGTCTAAAATCTGATTTTCGAGTATATTATTGATTGCATAAATTATTTTTGAATAGTAATGAGATTCACTATAGTAAAATTAAATAAGAAAAAATGGGGTGTATAAAATTGGTAAAATTTAAAATTATATTTATTTTTATAATATTAACTATGCTAGGAGGTTGTGATTTAAATCAAAATAAGTATACTAGCAATACCAATACTGCATTTATTGAAATAACACCCACACCAAGCCTTACGCCAACAAAATTAGTTCCTAGTCCTACACCTCGAGAAACTAACAAAACTGAAAAGAAAGATGGAATAACGCCCACTCCAAGACTTACGCCAACAAAATTAGTTGCTAGTCCTACACCTGCAGAAACTAATAAAACTGAAAATACTGATGACATTCTTAATAAATTGACTGATTCTATTAAAGAAAAGTTCAATTTAGGTATGACAAGACAAAGTGTTAATAAGGTTTTAAGTGCAATGGGAATAGGAGATGTTAGTGTTACAAATAATACGTCAGATGAGGATAATTGGGATTGGGGAAACGTCGTGCTAGATACTGATGACTTTAGTTTTTCGTTTGATAAGAACGACTGTCTATATGATATATTTATATATGGATCAGAACCAACATCTTTAGGTTTAAAAGTTGATGATAATATAAATACTATGCTAAAATTGTATGGCAGTAAATATTCTCTATACCATACTGATAATGATGATGTATATGAATATATTATTAATAGAATGTATTTAAGAATCTATATTGAAAGTAGTAAAGTCGAATACTGGGAAGTATCTAAATATATTTATACTAAAAAATAAAGTAATGTGAACAAAATCCTAAAAAATTTAATCCCACATTATCAGTAAGAATATTGATTCAAAATTTGTTGAAAGTGCTTTGGCAAATGCAATTGTAAGTGGGGGGACATGTTTCGTTATATTGGGTTATTTTAACAGAAAATATATGTATTCTGTTCTTGGGTTAAATTTTTTACTGCAGCTGAAATATACAATCGATGCATTGGCATATTCAGAAAATAAAAGAAAATCCTACATACCTATAATTATAATGCATACTTTAAATTTTCAGATAGCTGTCCGAGTGTCGGACAGCTATCTGTTTACGCTAATTTTTGAATATATTTTATAGGCCTCCATTTGTGTCATTACAAAAATGCCCAGTATATAAGCTTGTTGGGATTATAATACATATAGTAAATAATAGCATTTACCAGATTATATTTATTACAGGAAGTTATACAGTTAATAATTAGAGAGAGTCAATTTGATGATATCTTAAAATAATCACAAATTAGTAAATGCTTAGCAATATTTATAATTGAGCTATTGATTGATTAAATAAACTAAGTCATACCTATAAGTTGATTATCGATTGTAATTGAAATGTAAATATGTAATTATGAATAGCATAAAAAAATTATTATTCCAATTCCAGTAACTCCTCAACAATCTGAGCCGAATCTTTTACAAGTTTAGTACAAACAGTCTTCCATACATTTGCTTCTCGGGCAGCAATAAGCCCTTCTGGGGAACTCATATCATAACCAAGAAGTTTGGTACAATTCACCGATCTATTTTTAGCTATAAATTGTTTGGTATATTCCTGTACCAAATGATAAGTGGTTTCCCTAGCTTCATTATCATCTTTTTGAACCTTTCCATGTTTCAATCCAATTAACATAATAGCTCCCGTTACGGCTCCACATGTTTCACCGATATGACCCATACCACCACCGAAGCCTCCTGCAACTTTAAAAGCATCAGTCTTGTCTAATCCTAATTGTTCACAGTATGTAGAAAATACTGCTTGGGCACAGTTATACCCATTGTTAAAACAATCTATTGCACAATCCGATTTACACATAATATTCACCTCTTATTTGATTTTTTATTACAATCTTTATATTAATATCACTCGTTATCGAGAGAATCAATATTTTTGAAAATAATACATTAGGCATGAGAGCTGTAAAATTTGATTTCTTCATGAAAAGTAATTTTGAAATCATTGTAATTCTAAATGGTTGAAGATTGCAACAATTAATTTTCTGGCGTGGCATACTCAGAAAATAACAGTGATAAAATTATTTGCCAAAGAATGATTTATTATGGTATGTTAATGACGTATATCTCAAAACAGTTAAGGTAGTTGAAATCCACTTTTAATGTAAAACGAGAGAAAAGTTATAAAGGAAATAGGTTACAATGAAAATAAGATACATATCAATATGCATTAGGAGGTAATTGAATTTGAGTCATATTCGTAATCAAATTTATATTCGTTTTTTCGAGATGAAAGATGCAGAAGCTTTACTGGATTTGCATTTAAGAAATAGAGAGTTGTTTCAGAAATATTCTCCAACGTTTCCTGAGGATTTTTACACACTAAATTCAAAAAATAACGATATTATGAATTCAATAAAGGAAAGAACAGAAGATAAAAAATACTCTTTTGGTATATTCCTAAAAGAGGACGGGATATTGGTTGGAGATGTAACACTTTTTCATATATTCCGAGGCCCACTTCAAAAATGTCTAATCGGTTATTCGTTGGACAAGCAGTATAATGGGAGAGGCTTTGCTACGGAGGCAGTGTCTTTGGTTGTTGAATATGCATTAAACGAATTAAAACTTCATCGAGTTGAGGCAGGTGTAATGCTAACAAATATCGGTTCGATGAGAGTATTAGAAAAAGCAGGCTTTTATAGAGAGGGCATAGAACAAAAAGGGGTAAAGATTAATGGTAATTGGGAAGACCATCAAATTTTTGCTATAGTATCTGATAAGAATTAATTTCGAAGTTCATATAAACAGTTGATTATGGTTATTAAGGCAAAGGAATTATCAGAAAGGATCTTAGAGGAACGATTGAAGATGATTTTAATTGTTCCTAAGTATTCATGCTTAGGCATACTATAACATCCATTATCCCGAGTTGTAATGAAGTTTAAGTTAGTATATAATGGTTAACATATATTTTGAAGTGGGTGCCTTCTGCTTCTATGCAAAGTACCCTATACACTAAAAAGACAAGAGGAATAAATATGATTTTTGATACACATGCACATTATGATGACGAAGCATTTGATATAGACAGGGAGGAACTTTTGAAAAGTCTCCCTAAGAATGGGATTGAGACGGTAGTCAATGCCGGTTCTTCTCTTCAATCCATCGATCAGATTATTGAATTGGCTAATAAATATCCAAATCTTTATTGTACCGTTGGAATTCATCCAAGTGAAAGCGGAGAACTTAATGAGGAACGTTTTGATTGGTTAAAGGAAAAAGCGATACACCCTAAGAATGTTGCGATTGGAGAGATAGGGCTTGATTACTACTGGGACACCCCGGACCGGCCGATTCAAAAGCTTTGGTTTGAGCGCCAGATGGAATTGGCCCGCGAATTAGAGCTTCCGATGGTAATTCACAGTAGGGATGCTGCAAATGACACCTTCGAGATGATGAAGTCTTTAAAGGCAGAAGAGATCGGAGGAATTATTCATTGCTTCGGTTATGGAGTAGAGCAGGCAAGGCAATATTTAAACATGAGCTTCTACCTTGGAATTGGAGGAGTTATCACCTTTACGAATGGTAAGAAGTTAAAAGAGGTGGTTGAATATGCACCGCTCGAGCAGTTGGTCCTAGAGACAGACTGTCCTTATTTATCACCGGTTCCGTTCAGAGGGAAGAGAAACAGCTCGCTTAACTTACCCCATGTAGTTCGGGAGATTGCAAGAATCAAACAGGTGGATTATGATACAGTGGTTAGAGTGACGAATGAAAATGCGAAGAAGGTTTATAACATTAAATAGTATAGATTGCTGTAACATTGCCGAGGAAGAGTGTTACTAAATCGCTGAGTAAAGATTGCTTGTATCATTGCCTAGTAAGATAGTTCCTAAAACGCTGAGTAAAGATTGCTGTAACATTGCCTAGTAAGATTATTACTAAATAGCTGAGAAAAGATTATTCATAATATTGCCAAGTAAGAGTGTTCCTAAATCGCCGAGTAAAGATTGTTCCTAACATCCGTGCATAACTGGCCCTAATTGTGGATAACACTCTAAAAATTACAAGGACCGGTGGATAATCAAAGATCATTACTCATACAAAGGTTCAAGGTTCCATAAGGAACGGAATGGAGATTATATATGGCTAGTTTGGGAAATCCCACGAATACAATAGAGGTTTTAAATAAATATCGTTTTGTATTTCAAAAGAAATTTGGTCAGAACTTTCTGATTGACACACATGTATTAGATAAAATAGTGATGGCCGCGGATATTACGAAGGATGATTTTGTACTTGAAATCGGACCGGGGATCGGAACGCTTACTCAGTATTTGTGTGAGAATGCAAGAGAGGTTGTTGCGGTTGAAATTGATAAGATGTTAATTCCAATCTTAGAAGACACCTTATCCGAATATGATAATGTAACCGTCATTAATAATGATGTGTTAAAACTTGACTTAAATGCTCTGGTCAATGAGCGGAATGGTGGAAGGCCCATTAAAGTTGTAGCAAATCTGCCCTACTATATCACAACACCAATTATTATGGATTTGTTTGAACGTCACCTTCCACTGATTAATATCACCATAATGGTGCAAAAGGAAGTGGCGGATCGTATGCAGTCTGGCCCTGGAAGCAAAGACTATGGTGCTCTGTCATTGGCGGTACAATATTATGCCAAGCCTTATATCGCGGCTAATGTTCCTGCGAACTGTTTTATGCCTCGACCGACAGTGGGTTCGGCAGTAATCAATCTTACACTGCATACGGAAACACAATTTGAAGTAAAGAGTGAAGAAATGTTATTTAAGATTATCCGTGCATCGTTTAATCAAAGACGTAAGACGTTGGTGAATGGATTAAATAACGCCGCTGGATTAAACTTTACGAAGGAAGAAATACAAAAAGCGTTAGCAGCAATTGGTGTTGGTGAGAATATTAGGGGTGAGGCATTAACCCTTGAACAGTTTGCTGCCTTGACTAATGCATTGATATAAAGTAAATGAGTAAAGGGATTTTGCGGTAACGCAAAATCCCTTTTTAAACCTATTAAAGCAAATCCAACGATTCCATGTATCGCCTTAGTAATATTGAGGACTTGATATGAATATATTAAATAGAATATAACACGTAATATGGCATGGAAAGCGAGGGAGTGATATTTTGGCTGATTATAAGAGAATGGTTTCTTATATGTATCAGTATGAGAATGGTGTAAAACGGAGAAATGTTGGTTTTGCCAAAGTGGAGGCAAAGGGCGGTCTATGTAAAATTACACTTCATATGCAACTTCTCGGTCAACTGGACAGCATATTTCCCACTTATCTGATACAGAGAAATACAAATAATCTGGAATTGGTTTACCTGGGAGATGCAATGCTTAAAAACCAGGTTATGGATAGCAAATTAACAGCGGAAGAAAATAATATTATGGGTACAGGCTATAAACTGTCCGATATGGGGGGATTATTGCTGTTTCTACATGATAATATTTTCTTTGCTACGGAATGGGATGATAAACCGGTCGTTGCTGATGAAGTTTTAGCAGCACTTAGACCCAAGAAAAACAAAACATTTGCCACAAAGGAATCCGTAAATTCAGAGCTGCAGTGGAATAAAAATATAGAGAGTAATCCTGTGGCAGCAGAGGCAGTGCAAGCTCGAACCCATACAAATCCAAGCTCGGAGATACAGGATTTTGGACAGAAAATGACATTGGAGGAGGAAATAAGGACTCCTAAGTATAAATTGCCTGGTGGCTTTAAGATGATAGAACGCCTTCAACAACCCTATGCGACAGCAGCAGTTACCCAAGATCAATTACAAGAAGAAATTATGAAAGAGAAAACATATGAAATAATAAAAGATTTATCGAAAGAGATGAAGAGGTCAATTGATCTTACAACAAGTGATGAGGAACCACCCAGGAATAAATTTCTAGTCAACAGAGAGCAACAGAACTTTGAACTTCATGACAATGTGAGAAATGTTGAAGATGGGATTAATTATACCGCTGCCTCAGAGAATGTAACTTATGAGGTTGATAGTGAGGAAACCATAAGTACGAGTGGATCGGCGATTATGGAGGATAGTAATCTTACATTCATTGATGAAAATAATATAGAGGATATAACGGAACAGGAAGAGAATCTTCCAGATCCTCTAACTGCGCAACAGTTCTTTACCAACTATCCAAGAATCTATCCTTTCGAAGATAATGAGGTGATGTTATGCGTAAAAATTGAACCAAAGGATATTGGATTGCTTCCAAAGGAAGTATGGACCTATAGTAATAATAGCTTTTTAATGCATGGCTTTTATTGTTATCATCACCTTATCTTTGCAAAGATGAAGAATTGTTATGGAAGCCAATTTATTCTTGGTGTACCTGGAATCTTTCATAATAGAGAGCAATTTATGGCCAAAATGTTCGGCTTTGAGAATTTTAAATCCATGAAGAAGAGAGAAATTAAACAAGGTGATTTTGGATACTGGTATCTACCGATATTTTTTTGACCAGGGAGATAGATAAATAAATTGGTTATTGTGAATAGGTAACAAATCAATCTCTAATTTATTTAACAATTATTCTACAGGATTAATGAAAGCATACCGTCCGTGGTCGGCCCATATACCCTGAACTCGTGCATAAGAATGTGAGACTCCCTCATATAGAAAGCCGAGACGTTGCAGTAGATGACTTGAGGGTTCATTGTCAGGCATGATAAAAGCTTCTATGCGATGAAGGTGGTGTTCACGGAATAAAACTGAAATCCCTTTTTCCAGTGCTTCCGTAGCATAACCATGATGAAGATGGTTATGGCTTAATTTATAGCCTAGACAGCAACTTTGATAGGGCTCTCTTAGAAAATTTTGAAAACATAAACAACCTACAATTTCATTTGGATTATTCTTGAGAAAAATCCAGTATCTTATAAGCTTTCCTTCTAACATCAGATTAAATTCTGCGTTAAGGGAAGCTTTTTGATAGGATAAGGAATAAAAGTTAATATTGCGCATAGGTTCCCAGGGTTCAAAGTGGCTCCTGTTATCCTCATAAAAGGATAGCACCATAGCGGCATCGTCTTTTTTTAACGTCTTAAGAATAAGACGGTCGGTTTCGTAGGAATTAAGCATGAAACACTCCTTATATAAATTAATCTACTCCACGAAGAGCAACGTGCTCAACATATGGAGCTAGAAGCGTAGTGAACTGTGTTAAGGTTTCTTTTGAATGACCATGAAGACCAGGGCGGATGATATCACCGGAATCTTTATAGGATTGAAGGTAATACGCTTTGGCACCCTGAATCCATTGTCCAATTGCCAGCATGTCATTCTCAGTATGTAGCTCCTTTATTACGGTAGTTCGAAATTCGTATTCAAGAGAGGAAGATAAGAGATAAGTCACACTTTCTTCAAGCTTGCTTATATCAATATATGGTATGCCGCAGGTTTGGGAATAGTTTTCCTTGGAATTTTTAATATCTATTGCAATATAATCAATCAGTTTATCATTAACAAGTGCTTTGATCATGGATGGATTTAATCCATTTGTGTCCAGTTTTACCTTGTAGCCAAGATGTTTGATCTTTTTTATAAAGGCTGGTAAATCTGGATATAAAGTAGGTTCTCCTCCACTGATGCAAACACCCTCTAATAGGTTTTTTCGTTTTTCTAAAAGGGCAAAAACCTCTTCTTCCGGAATGGGCAGCTGAGCAGTTGGGTTCAGCACTAAGGATGCATTTTGGCAAAATGGACATTTCATATTGCAGCCTCCTAAGAATAATATTGCCGCAAGATGACCCGGATAGTCAAGAAGTGTAAGCTTATTAAAGCCGTAGATCTGCATATTGTCACCTCTTATGTGATATGATAGAATAACTATACCAAATATCGTGAAGGTAGTCTAGTTGAAAAGGAATCAGGATGTTATGCTTAATGAGAAATATATGAAAGAAGCACTAAAGCAGGCTAAGAAAGCAATACGATACGGAGAAGTCCCTATTGGTTGCGTCATTGTATATCAAGATAAAATAATCGGTCGTGGTTATAATAAACGCAATACTAAGAAGACAACATTAGCTCATGCCGAAATTATCGCAATTGATAAGGCAAGTAAGGCAATGGGTGATTGGAGACTAGAGGATTGTACGATGTATGTTACGCTTGAGCCCTGTCAGATGTGCTCGGGAGCAATCGTTCAAGCCAGGATCAAAAAAGTAGTAGTTGGAACGATGAATCCCAAAGCCGGATGTGCAGGTTCAATTCTAAATCTCTTGCAGATGAAGGAGTTTAATCATCAGGTAGAATTAGAAATAGGGGTATTGCAGCAGGAATGTACAGATATGCTTCAAGCTTTTTTTAAAGATTTACGGATTCGTAATAAATTGGAAAAGCAAGAGGGTTGACATTCTGATATAAAAATTATATACTTGCAATACAGCTCTTAGCTGAGTAATAATTACTTAATTAATTCTATAAAATTTTATTTAATATAGTCATAAAGTTTCCGTGCAGCCGGGGAGATAGCGGTGCCCTGTACCTGCAATCCGCTACAGCAGGGGTGATGTTTTGCCTAGGGTGTCTTACTGTAGGGCCGCCCCTTATAAGTGATGTTGACGTTTGGGTCTTACGCAACAGGAATTTGTGAACCGTGTCAGGTCAGGAATGAAGCAGCACTAAACAAAAGCTCTTGTGTGCCGTAAGGATGCCTGGATCGAGTTAACTGTAAGGGTAACGCTTATGGTAAGCATTCAAAGCAAAGCGCACGGAATTTAAATATAACAATTTGGGAAATGCATTAGGCATTTCTTTTTTTGTATAGTGCATCCGCATGTTTGAGAAAAAGGAGTTTTACCGAAATATTGATTATTTACTATAAGGCTTTCGTACTATATCATAAAATTATAACAATTTTCTATTTCTGAATCAATAAAATTACTATATAATTAAGGTTAGATACATTTAAGAATAATTACGATTGGCGGTGTCATAATGCAGGAGAAATTGATTCCAAATGCAGTTAATCAATTTTTAAAGGGAAGTAATATATATACTGAAGGTGAATCTGTCTCCAGCATAGCAATGATAGTAAAGGGTCGTGTTTTGATGCATAATGATGGGGCTAAGATCATTATGGGTTCAGGAGCATTTTTAGGAATTAATGATTTGTATTTGGGAACCTATCAGACCACGTATACAGCATATGATGATTTGATGGTATATGTTTTCTCAGTAAATCATCCGGAGGAGTTAGAAGCGGTTTTATCAACGAATAAAGATTATCATGGAATTATGGTAGCCTCTTTCTATAAGTCCATTTATGAACTAGATCAAGTTTATCAAGGATTGAAGAAGAATGGCACAGAGATATACCGTTATCTATTAACTACGTATCAGAACTTGCTAGAGTCAGCCACGAAGAATGGAATAGCAATTAATAAATCAGAACGATTCCAAGCACTAAGTATTAATGAAGGTGAATTGGAGTTAATTCGTGATCGAATTAATTATTATTCTGCTTGTAAGAGTTTGCCAATGGAAGCGATTAAATTATTCTATTCATATGGTAATATAATTACTTTATATGAATTAGAAGAACAGGCTTCGGTTGTAAATCAACAGCTTGAAGAGATTTCGGAACTTGCGCATTCTTTTGAAAAGCTTGCTGAATGCTTGGTGGATGAAACAGATAGCTGTTTATTCGCTCAGATAACACGTTTTTCTGCACACGCAGACAATATTGGTGGAGTTCAGCTAATAGATATTCTGGATAATATTATTGAACAAATTAATAATGCGGAGTTGTTTGCCGAGCGTTTTCTAGGTATAAAGCTTAAAGTGAATCGTAAGAAAATGGAAGAAGGTTATCATGTTCTACTTACGAGTGAGTTTGATCTTGGATCGGATTTTTCCTCTGATGAGAAATATTCTAAGGATGAGACGCAGAGGGCTCTCGCTGAATTAAAGGATTCCTATGCAAAGCTACTTGAATATTCCAATATGGAAAGCTCTAAAGCAGTAGAGATGACAAAAGTAATGAATCAATTTGAGAAGTTGAAGGACAAGACTTCCTCCGATGATTCCGCACGTATGATTAGAAGACAGTTGGTTGAAAATCACTATGAATTGTATCAATTGGTTTTTATGAGAGCATATAGTGACGACAATTCCTCAAGATTAGTGGATATGTTTTTGAAATATGGCTTTGCAGATGAACGCCTACTAACTGATGATCAGTCACTTTCTATTTATTTTCTTAAAGAGGAGGAGCCTCAAGAAGACAACTGCTATATATTTGATATAAAAACTTGGTTGACTATGATTTATGAAGGTAAGAGAGAACCTTCAAAGAACGAGTTTGATTTAGAATATCACGAGATGTTAGTGGAATTAAAGAAAAGAGGCCAACTAACTGAGAATGAAATAGGTATTTGGTCTAAGGATCCTGAGAAAAAATTAAATTATGAGATTCAGAATATGTTCCGTTATAATAATAGAACTACGAATGGTCAGCTTTCAAGTTTTGTTCCTATTTTGCATAGAGATCAGTGGACTAATGATATTGAGCGCTTTTATGTAACCAGGGCAAGAGTTAAGGATACCCTCAGTGAGATTATGAAGGTGGATTTCTCAGTGTTTGCTCGTGAGGTTGTATATTCAAATAAAGAAAAAAATATTGCAAAGGAATATATTACGAAGAAGATCTTTCCGGATATTATTCTAATGCCCAATGTCGGCAATAACGGTATCATGTGGCAAGAGGTGTCGGGGAAAAGAAGAGATAGTGCTGGTCGAATTATGCTACCGATTTTTGCTGAGGGGTCGTTAAAGATACTGTTGATTCGCATATTAGGGCGTTTTCGATGGGAATTATGCCGCACGATAGAAGGCAGTGCCTGGAATAATATTAACCAGAAATCACTTACCTCAGAATACTCAGAGTATTTGCAATTTTATCGGAAGAATAAAGAGCTCTCAGAAGAGAAAAAGCAAAAAATTAAGATGCAAATCCAAAAGGGGCGTAATAACAGTAAAGAAATATTTGTTCTGGATTATGAACAATGGATTTTATTTGAATCAAACGGCGTAACTAAACTTAATAAGATTGTTCGAGAAATAATGGCAACCTATTGTCCCTTTGAATTAAATTTACGTGAACAAATTAAGAGCCAGCCTGCTTTTGAAGAGGCAATGGCAAGATTCTATCGCAATAAGTTGAAAAAGCTGCGCGAAATTGAAGGTAGATATCGAATTTTTAAGAAGGAAAATATTGAGCTAACACAGGACTTAATTAATAATTTGGATTACTATAAAAACCAATAATTTACACGAATTGATAGCTTTTTCTTGTGCTAACTGAATTCTAATGATAGTATAATTGTTAAAGGTAATATACTTGAGAAATTAATATACAAAGGAGGTTGAGTGATGGGTAGCTATGCAATAATTGTTAAAACAGAAGAAATAAGAAAAAAAGTTCATGAAGGCGAGCTGCTATCCGCACAAGAAATTCTTGATACATTAGATTTGAAAAAAGTGAAAAATCTGTCAGATCTCAATCTTATGGCAGGAGTTTATAAAGAGAATGGTTACTATGAGGAAGCTGCTGAGATTTATTATAGAATATATCAGAAATCACACACACGTAAAACGATAGCACAGCTTATCGATATCTCAATTAAAAGAGATGATATTACGGAGGCGGAGAGATACTTTACATTATATGAAAAATATGCACAGGAAGACTATGAAAGTCATATCTTCCGTTTTAAAATTGATAAATTACAAGGGGCATCTTACGAGCAATTAATACAGAGTTTGGAGAATCTTAAGAAGCTAGAGTATTCTGAAAAATGGGCATATGAACTTGCTAAACTGTATTATAAAGCAGGAATGGAAGAAGAGTGTGTTAAAGAATGCTCTGATATTATTCTTTGGTTTTGTGAGGGAACCTATGTGGAGAAAGCAAAGTTACTTCGCTCTTATTACGCAAATGGAACAAACAAAGAGAAAATCATGGAAGAACTAAAGCGTAGAGCTGAGGCGATTCAGGAGAGATCCCAGGAGGCGGCTGGTAAGATAATTGATTTTCAGAGTCATGTTCAACCTGAGTATGAAACTACGATACAAGATGAGGCTGTTATTCAAAATGACGCGAAACAAATGATGGATTATCTTTATGATGAGGTGGCAATTGCCCTAGATGAAGAGCTTGTGCGAGAAGAAGGGAATTCAATTAAAGGTGATCCTGAGCTTGAAGAGATTCATTATAATAATAAGTGGAGAGAAATACAAGCTGAGCAACAAGAAGAATTTATAGCGGTACAGCAGGAAGAAATACAAGCTGAGCAACAGGAAGAAATGCTAGCTGAACAGCAGGAAGATATGCTAGCTGAACAGCAAGAAGATATGTTAGCTGAACAGCAAGAAGAAATACAAGCTGAACAGCAAGAAGAAATACAAGCTGAACAGCAAGAAGAAATACAAGCTGAACAGCAAGAAGAAATACAAGCAGAACAGCAAGAAGAAATACAAGCTGAACAGCAAGAAGAAATACAAGCAGAACAGCAAGAAGAAATACAAGCTGAACAGCAAGAAGAAATACAAGCTGAACAGCAAGAAGAAATACAAGCAGAACAGCAAGAAGAAATACTAGCAGAACAGCAAGAAGAATTACTGGCTGAACAGCAAGAAGAAATGCTAGCTGAACAGCAAGAAGAAATACTAGCAGAACAGCAAGAAGAATTACAAGCAAAACAGCAAGAAGAAATACAAGCAAAACAGCAAGAAGAATTACAAGCAAAACAACAAGAAGAAATACAAACAGAGCAGCAACAAAAACCACAAGTTGAAGATGAGGTTTATGTATTTGACCTTGAAGCTGATACGGAAGAGGATTTTGTGCTGGCTTACATAGCAAGTGAAACTAGTGTGAAGTTAGAAGAGGTCTTTGGAGATTTTCTAAAGTTAGAGCGAGTAAAATTACAGCTGATGGAAGTGCTGGTTAATCTGTTGCAGGTGAAACAAAAGCCTGTGGGAATTCTTATAACCGGTGACAACACTATGGATAATATTAATTTAGCAAAAAATTTAGCATTATTCATGAACAAAGCAGGGAAGTTGACATCACCTAAGGTTGCGAAAATTACAGCGCAAAAGTTGAATATGATTGATATCATAACAAGGGAAGAGACTTTGAAAAGTTGCTGTTTAATGATTGAGAACGCAAGTGAATTATTGGAAAGAAAAGTTGTAGATGTAATTCAGTTAGAAAAACTTCTACATGGGGATTTTGCGGTTATTTTTATGGATGATAAGATGGATAGTACAGAATTTGAGTCCAAGTACACTCCGTTACAGGATATTCATATTTCCAGTATTCGATTATAGGATTAATAGAATGATAGAAGTTAAATTAATTACATCTTAAAAGCTAAATCGTATTGCTATTATTGCGGGGGGTAGACTTTAATAAGCATTTCTTTGACGATAGAGAACGATTGAATTGATAAAATGATTTAAAATTACCTAAAGAAACATATTTAAAATAAAAGCATTTTGTTGTACAATAGTAATGTTTTTGGCAAATCTATTATGAGAAATAAGGTTTGAGTAAGAAAATGTATAAGAATTGCCATTGTGATGCATTAAATAGGCTAAAAAGCCTATTTAATTGTAAAAACTAATTTACAAAACATTACTTTATGGTATAATTAATTGGTATCATTGAAATTAGTAAAAATATGGAAATATTTACATAGCATATGACTAACATAAGTTTAAAAATTGAGGTGCGCAATGGAGCAATATATAATAAAAGGTGGAAAACCACTTTGCGGGGAAGTTACAATCAGTGGATATAAGAATGCAGCGCTTGGAATTATAGCAGCAGCAGTTTTGACAGATGAAACAGTAAAAATAGAAAACATTCCGGATGTAAGAGATATTGATGTATTGTTACGTGCGATAGAAGATATCGGAGCTAAGGTAGATAGAATAAATTCTAATACAGTTACTATTACCGGTAGTAATATTCGCACCGTTAATGTTGATTTTGATTATGTAAGAAAAATACGAGGCTCATATTACTTGGTAGGTGCATTACTTGGCAAGTATAAAAGTTCGTCTGTAGTTCTTCCGGGTGGGTGTAATATTGGTAGCAGACCTTTTGATCAACATATTAAAGGCTTTGAAGCATTGGGTGCAACAGTTAAAATTGAACATGGTTCAATTTGTGCGAATGCAGATGCTTTGATAGGAGCACATATTTATTTTGATGTATGTAGTGTAGGTTCTACCATTAATGTTATGATGGCAGCTTGCTTGGCGGATGGATTAACAACCCTTGAGAATGCTGCGAAGGAGCCACATGTTGTTGATGTAGCAAATTTCTTAAATAGCATGGGCGCTAATATAAAAGGTGCAGGTACGGATATCATTCGTATCAAAGGTGTTTCAAAATTGCATGGGTGTGAATATTCCATTATTCCGGATCAAATTGAGGCAGGAACCTTTATGTTTGCTGCTGCAGCAACAAAAGGTGATATCTTGATTAAGAATGTCATTCCAAAGCATTTGGAAGCTTTTACAGCGAAGCTACTTGAGATTGGTGCAGAAGTAGAAGAATTTGATGACTCTGTTAGAGTAAGTGCGAAACAAATATTAGGTAGCACACATGTAAAAACGTTGGTATATCCTGGATTTTTAACGGATATGCAGCCTCAGATGACAACCTTATTGGCATTATCCAAAGGCACCAGTATTGTTACAGAGAGTATCTTTGAAAACCGTTTTAAATATGTAGATGAATTATGTCGAATGGGTGCTAATATTAAGGTAGAAAGCAACACAGCTATTATTGAGGGTGTAGAGAAGCTTACGGGTGCTATTGTATCTGCTCCGGATTTGAGAGGTGGAGCTGCACTTGTTATTGCGGGATTGATGGCAGAAGGTTTTACAGTAGTGGAAGATATTGAATTCATTGAGCGTGGATATGAGAAGCTGGAATATAAGATGAGGTATTTAGGCGCAGATATGATTAAAGTAGATTCAGAAGATGTAAAAGCAATAAAGAAATTTAAACTTAAAGTTAGTTAATATTATATTAGGACAGGCTGTTACAAAACAATCTACCCAAGAATGGAATCGGTTAAAATCCATTATAGGTAGTTGCATGTAACAGCCTGTTTTTTATGTTTATATTACCGAAGATATTTGGATATCGCGATGTTTTGTGAGGTCTATAAATTGTTCGCCAGTACGGACCACAGGTCTAGATAGTTCCATTTTATTGATAAATATAATTTCACCCTCCATTCCGTTATTTAGCTTAACGGTATTATGAATGTAGGTTTGAACTATTCCTTCTAAAAAGGTCATAATATATTTGGGATCATATTTGGAATAACCTTCAGTTTCGAAGATGGATACCACTTGAAAAGGACAAAGTGGGCCGCGGTATACTCTTGCACAGGTCATTGCATCATACACATCGGCAATGGATACCAACTTAGCAAAAGAATCTATTTGACTATCATTAAAACCATAAGGGTATCCGCTACCATCACATCTTTCATGATGCATTAATGCGGCATATTTGATTCTTGGGTCAATTTTTTTATTTTTTAGAAGATTATAACCGCGAACGGTATGAGTCTTAACAATTGAATATTCATCCTCAGTAAGCTTGGCAGGTTTCTTTATAATTTGAGAGGGAATCATTAGCTTACCTACATCATGCAAGAGACCACTAAGAGTAAGAATATCGAGATCATCTTGATTGAATTTAAGCCATTTTCCAATTATATTACATATAATCGCTACATTAAGACTATGAATATAGGTGGTATCATCATACTGTCGAATGCAATGAAGCATATTAAATAAATCAATGCTAGACTCAAATTTATTCAAAATACCCTTTGCATCATTAAGTAATTTATCGAGATCAATATCCTCTTCCCCTTTTATAAAACGATCAATTGAACTCTTAAAGGAAACAATATTATTCTTATAAGCCAATAGAAAACGTTGGAATCCTTCGCTTTTTCTAATGGCTTCATAATAAGATTGTGCCTCTTGTTCAATATCAGATTCACTATCAAATGAGGTTGAATATACAGAGATATCAACAATAGAGTAAAAGACCAGTCTTGTTATTATCTTATCCGTTAAAGTTGTATCCTTAGCTATAACAAGATGATTATCCTTCGTGTAAATATCTGAGGCAATAATCATACCCGGAACCGCTTGGGTAACTAAAACTTTGACTATTTTCATAATGGCCACTTTATCCGTAGTAATACGGGTCTCCTTTCGTGGATTAGTCACTAAAGTAAGATAAAAAACTATTTATGTCTAATTAAAGTATATGTATTAAAATTGGAAAAGTCAATTCATTAAAAGTGAAATATGTACTATTTACAAAGTGTAAGCCATGTGAAATATATTGGAAAATATGGAATATGTTTTTAAGCAGTTTTTACGCGTATTTATAAAATATTCTTGACTTATATTTTGATTCGTTATATGCTTTAGCTATAAAGTAATTTAATTAAATAATTTTTTCTCTTATTCAGAGTGACGGAGAGTAAGGCTCTATGAAGTCACGGCAACCCCTATATGGAAGGTGCCAACCTGAGCGAGTAATCGAACAATAAGGGGATTTGATTTACTACGATGTCAGGTCCGCTTTTAGCGGGCTTATTTTTTTTCAGGAAATATTATATCCTATGCATTAGGGATAATACTTAAAAGGAGGATTTATATTATGGTGCAAAAAAGATTATTTACATCAGAGTCGGTAACGGAAGGTCATCCGGACAAAATATGTGATCAAATTTCAGATGCAGTATTAGATGCATTATTAGAACAAGATCCAATGAGTCGAGTAGCTTGTGAAACTGCAATTACAACTGGCTTAGTACTAGTAATGGGTGAGGTTACCACAGAAGGTTATGTTGACATCCAAAAGATCGTAAGAGATACAATTCGCAAAATTGGTTATGATCATTCTGAGTTTGGATTTGATGCAAATACTTGTGGAGTTATTGTGGCTCTTGATGAGCAATCCAAGGATATTGCTTTGGGAGTTGATACTGCTTTTGAAGTTAAAGAACATCAAACACAAGATGAAGAATTATCTAAGATTGGTGCTGGTGATCAGGGTATGATGTTCGGATACGCAACCAATGAGACGGAAGAATTCATGCCATATCCGATTTCCTTGGCACATAAGCTAACTAGACAGCTCACAAAGATTAGAAAAGATGGAGTATTAAAATACCTTCGTCCTGACGGCAAATCACAGGTTACTGTTGAATACGATGAAAACGGTAAGCCAATTCATCTTAATGCAGTTGTACTTTCCACGCAGCATGGAGAAGAAGTATCCACAGAACAGCTTCGCAAGGATATTAAGAAGTATGTTTTGGATCCAATTCTTCCACAGGAATTAGTAGATGAGAACACAAAGTTCTTTATTAATCCTACCGGTCGCTTCGTTATCGGTGGACCCAATGGAGACAGTGGTCTGACCGGTAGAAAGATAATTGTTGATACTTACGGCGGATATGCAAGACATGGCGGTGGAGCTTTCTCTGGTAAGGATTGCACAAAAGTAGATCGTTCTGCAGCATATGCAGCACGTTATGTGGCAAAGAACCTTGTAGCAGCAGGCTTCGCAGATCGTCTGGAGCTTCAGTTGTCTTATGCAATTGGCGTAGCAGAGCCTACTTCAATTATGGTTGACACCTTTGGTACAGGTAAGCTTTCCGATTTAGAATTAGTAACCATCGTTCGCAAACATTTTGACCTTCGTCCGGCGGGAATCATTAAGATGTTGGATTTAAGAAGACCAATCTACAAGCAGACAGCTGCATACGGACACTTTGGTAGAAATGATCTTGATCTTCCTTGGGAGAATACAGATAAAGTGGAAGTGCTTAAGGGTTATTTGAAATAATATCAAGCAATAACGCAGTGGTGGCTTCTGTGGTAAATTATTAATTAGTATGATATAAGGAAACATACTCAAAGGCTGTTTTAGGGGATTGATTACTCTAAAACAGCCTTTATATAATAACTAATTATACAGAAAGCAATACAGAAATTTGTTTTACGGCTTCCTCGTAGTTTGTTACTTTCATTGTAATAAAGTACTTATTAAATTCTTTGGTCCACATATCCATCTCTTCTTCAATTACGTTTACTTCCTCCATAATAAAAACTACAACTTTACAAGAGGTTTTTGACATACTGGGAAGCAATATATTGAAACCCCATTCTACATCCTCTTTGTCATCTTCAAATCCTTTTCTAGCATCCACGACAAAGTTAGCTCCGGAATATTGCTGTAATAAGAGGAGAGCAAAGTTAGTTGGTTGTCTGTAATTCTCTAAGTAACAGAACTTTTTCCAAGTTAATAAAACAAGATTGTCTTCCTGAATATATTTCACTGAGCAATATTCTGAGTTGAATTCATTTATAAGCGGCATTAGAAATTTTCTCCTTTATCAATAAACTTTTAGCAATAGAATAGTTAATGTTTGTTGCTATTATATATTAGAATAAGCTATTAATCTACTACAATTTGGATAAAAAGTTAACTTGAAATTTTGATGGAGTCTTTATAGTGTTGAATGTAATACTAACTCGCAGATGGGGTTGCAAACTGGAAGTTAGCTTTTCATTTTGTGGGCGAATTCATATTTAGTAGTATATAATATACTATAGTGGATAAAATCACGTTAGCTTTGATTTTCCTATATAATAATGTGAAAATTAAAGCTGTAATAAAGTAAAATATAATATTTTTGATGCTTAATTCATGAAAACTTTAGAAAGGTCATGGTTTTTTTCTGTGCAAAGAATTGTATGACATGCTATACTTAGTAGAAATAAGAGTTATTTTACTGAAATTATAGTTGAGGAGTTGAATAGATTGAAACTGAAGGACAGGCTGTTAACAGCGTTTTTTATCATGATTGCGTTTCCAATCTTATTACTGTCGGTTGCGGCAGGGACAATTGTTAGTTTTCAAACGAATTCCGTACAAGAGTCCTATGATGTTGAGGCAGATACACTTCAAATATTAACACGACCCATTCAGATTCTAAATTGTCTAACTCGTGGATCGTATAATGATATAAAGCTTGCGGCATTGAAAACACCGGAGAAATTAGAGAACCAATCCTATATTCAAGCCATTGATAAGGATCTGAAAGAAAAATATTCCTTTATAGCATTGCGAAAGAACGATGAATTTATATTTGCTGGAGACAAGACAAAGTTGGATATGATATCTGGCGAACTCCAACAGTTTGGAGTTTATAATACAGATGTTGATGGTGGTATGTATATTGGTAGCAAACATCCATTTCTGGTAAAATCACAGGACTTCTATTTTTCAGACGGTGGAGAAGGAACTATATTTGTAATTACTGATTTGAACATGCTGTTTCCTCAGATTAAAGCAGTTATTTCTCAAAGCATTATTTCCTTTTTGGTTATTATTACATTTACGGGAGTCCTGCTTATGTTCTGGATATACCGGAGTATCCTACGACCACTTAATCGATTACGTGTTGGTATGAACCAAATTAAGGAGGGGGACTTGGATTACTCGGTTCAAACAGAGACAAAAGATGAGATTGGTCAGATATGTGAAGATTTTGAAGAGATGAGAATTCGGCTGAAGGAACAGATTGAGAGTCGTTTACAATATGAAGAAGATATTAAGGAGTTAATCAGTAATATTTCTCATGATTTAAAGACTCCACTTACCGCAATCAAAGGTTATTCAGAAGGTTTGATTGATGGAGTGGCGGTTACTCCTGAGAAGCAGGAAAAGTATTTGAAAACCATATTTACAAAGGCCAATGATATGTCCACTTTGGTAGATGAACTAGCATTATATGCGAAGATCGATTGTAATACGATTCCGTATTCCTTTAAAGAGATTAACCTTCAAGAGTATTTTGATGATTGTATTGAAGATCTTTCATTGGACCTAGAGGTGAAGAATATAGAAATTAAGTATGAGAATGATATTAATCAGGAAACCTATGTTGTGGCTGATGCAGAACAGCTGAAAAGGGTGATCAATAATATTATTGGAAATGCAGTAAAATATATTGATAAGAATAAAGGAATTATTCAAATTAGGATACACGAAGTCGGTAATTATGTTCAGATTGAAATAGAGGACAATGGAATAGGCATCCCTCATACAGATATCCCATTTATCTTTGATCGTTTTTATCGTGCAGATGCCTCCAGAAATTCTAAAAAAGGTGGCAGCGGGTTAGGGTTGGCCATATCCAAGAAGATTATTGAGGATCATTCGGGTAAAATATGGGCAAAAAGTGAACCTGGAAATGGAACGACGATTATTTTTACCTTAAAAAAGAGTCTTAAAAATGATGATGTTGAGAAATAAAATAACGAAGGAGTGATAGGATGAGCAGAATATTAATTATTGAAGATGAATTGTCAATTGCAGAATTAGAAAAGGATTATTTGGAGCTAAGTGGTTTCGAGGTTGAGGTGGAAACAACCGGCGATGTTGGAGCACAAAGAGCGCTGGAAGAGGAATTTGAACTTGTCATTCTTGATTTGATGCTCCCGAATATGGATGGATTTGAGATATGTAAGAAAATCCGAGAAGTTAAAAACATTCCTGTGATTATGGTATCTGCTAAGAAGGATGATATTGATAAAATCCGTGGGCTTGGTCTTGGCGCTGATGATTATATGACAAAACCTTTTAGTCCAAGTGAATTAGTAGCAAGAGTAAAAGCACACTTAGCTAGATATGAGAGACTGATTGGTTCTGGGGTTAAAGAGAATGAGATTCTGGAAATTAGAGGATTGAAGATTGATAAAACAGCGAGACGAGTGTTTTTAGATGGAGAAGAGAAGATTTTTACTACGAAGGAATTTGACTTATTAACCTTTTTAACTCAAAATCCAAATCATGTATATACCAAAGATGAGCTTTTTCGTGAAATTTGGGATATGGAATCGGTGGGTGATATTGCAACGGTTACGGTTCATATCAAAAAAATTCGAGAGAAGATTGAATTAAATACTTCAAAGCCTCAGTATATTGAGACGATATGGGGTGTTGGGTATCGCTTTAAGGTTTGATGAGGTTCAAAATTAAGAAAGATTAAAAGATTAAAAGATTAAAAGATTAAAAGATTAAAAGATAAAAAGATAAAAAGATTATATGGTTAGGGTTTCATAAGCTGGGGTTAGTGATGAAAATGAACGTGTGCGTATATATATACAGATGACTTGCCTTACCCACATGCGGGATGGTGCTCCGCATGAGGCCGGTCTGCGCATCTGCATATATATACGCACACGTTCATTGATTTAGTGTATGGATGGCTTATGAAACCCTAACCATAAAGTGCGTGTTGATTTATTTAGTGTATGAATGCTTATGAAATACTAACCATAAAGTGAATGTGGTTTAATTATTTTTATTAGGTATGTCTTATGAAACCTTAACCATAAAGTGAATATGGATTAATTTACTGTTGGGATTGATTATGAAACCCTAATCATAAAGGGAATATGGATTAATTTACGATTGATTATGAAACCCTAACCATAAAGTGAATGGGATTAATTTTATTAGGGATGGCTAATGAAATGCTAATTATAAATCAAAATAAATTATTTAAAAATAGGGCGTGTGGTTGCACAGGCCCTATTTTACGCAATAAAACTATCTTTGTGAGGTGTTGATTTATTTGGTAGAAGTGACACTTGCACATATTTTATTCTCTAAAATAGTTATTATGATATAGATTAATGATAGAGAAGCGACAAGTAAGGAAACCTTTATCCATGGAGCTGCTATCATAATATCCATAAAATAAATGATAGAAAAAATAGCTAGTAAGGTTAAAACAAAGGAAACTTGATTTAATTTTTTCTTAACGGATTCAAACACAAATTTATTGCAGCTTTTACATTGCAATTTAACTTTTGATTGATACCATTTGTTGGAAACTGTTTGCTTGCAGTGAGGACATACATAATTCATATTAATTCTCCTTCGTATAAATATTATTTAAGGTTGCGGGTTGAGATAAGAGCTATTATGTTTATCGGCAAAAATGCAATAAATCATACGATTTTAACTTGAATCTTATAATAAAATTGACGTTCTTGTTCGGTGTTTCTAGGGAACTCGGAGATTACCTCACAGAAATAGTCTCCATCAATGCGGTAGTTTCTACGTTTGACTTCAGCCAAAAGAATTGAGGCGTATTCCTTCTCTTTGGAAAAACCGGAACAACACATGGAAAGGTAAGAACCAGGTGGAATTTCTTCTATGGAAGGATAGTTGTCACTGTCCTCATCGGTTAAGAGGAATATTTCCTCGCTATAAAGATGAGAGGGGGCTAAATGCGGCTGTCTTATAATGGTTCCCGCGTTACAAAAATACACCATGGGAAAATCAATTTCAATTAAATGATTTTTTAATAATCTTAGGTTATACTCATAATGTTTATAGTCATAATCTAGAATATTATAGCCGGTTTTATAAACTATAATTTTGCGAGGTGCGGTATATTCTAAAAAAACTTCGCCCACTCTAGGCATCGTAAGATAGCGATTATAATTATCCATAGTTCTTTGGATGGACTTCTTACAAAGTTCCAATCGCTTAATCTCTACTTCAATTTCATTATAACGCTTTTTCAAATTTTGCTGCATGGAATCGCCGTTTTCAATCTCTTCTTGAATTTGTTTTAAGGAAAATCCCATATGTTTATAATATTGAATCATATCAAGAGTTGCCGATTGTCCGATGGTATAATAACGATACCCTGTTTTTTCATTTGTAATCTGTGGTTTTAATAGTCCGATTTTATCGTAAAGACGTAAGGTTTGCTCTGAAACTTGATTGAGTTCGGCCATCTTTCCAATCGATATTTGATCTAATTCCATAAAAGCGCTCCGTTCCTAAAAGTATAAGCCAATCTTCGGAGACTTATCTCTTATATAAGAAAATGATAACAAACACTTTATGATAAGTATAGAATCTAATAGAAAAATGTCAAGATATATATGGAACGTATAAAAACTTTATACAAGGTATAAAGTTGTAGAATGTATAAACAATTATACTGAAATGGAAATAATAATACAGATGAAGCGCACTATTTGAGGGATAAGAGGTTGGGGTAAGGTGGTTCTTCTAATAATTTAAAATATGAATTTAGGGCTTACGTAAATTATGACGGTAAAAACTATATTTTAGCTCTGTGGATTCATGGAAAATTGTGTATTGACTCTAGAGTAAGTATAAGGTTTTCAATTAGTATATAATGAATGCAACATAGGTTGCAAGGAGATCAAGGAAGGGGGCCTATTATCATGGAATTATTAAAGAATTTTATTAACGGAGAATGGGTAGAAGGAACATCGGGAAAAGTAATTGAGGTAATTAATCCCTCCAATGAAGAAGTAATTGCATTGGTTTCTGAAAGTAGTGTAGAGGACACAAGAAAGGCAATTGCTGCAGCAAAGGAATCTTTTTATGTAACACGTGAATGGAGGGATATGGACTCACAACAGCGAGGAGATATCTTACTAAAGATTGCAGATGCGATTGAAGCACGTATTGATGAGTTGGCACTTATTGATACATTGGATAATGGTAAGCCACTACGTGAAGCACAGGGAGATATTGATGATGGCGTACATACTTTCCGTTACTATGCAGGTTTGATTAAAGTACCTTATGGTGGTGTATATGATGTTAACGGTAATTTTGGAAAAATGCATTCTTATTCGGTACATGAGCCGGTCGGTGTATGCGCTCAGATTACCCCTTGGAACTACCCTTTCTTAATGTCAGTGTGGAAGCTTGCACCTGCTCTTGCAGCCGGTAATAGTATTGTATTCAAGCCTAGTCCTAAGGCACCGCTGTCCACTATTAAGTTGTTTGAGATATTTGAAGAGGTGGGCTTGCCTAAGGGATGTGTTAATCTTCTTCAGGGTGACGCTGAAGTTGGATCTGAGATGGGTAAGAATCTGGATGTTGACATGATTACCTTTACCGGAAGTACGAAGGTAGGGCAAAGTTTAATGGTTGCAGCAGCAGGTAATGTTAAGAAGATTGGTTTAGAGTTGGGTGGCAAATCACCAAATGTTATCTTTGCAGATGCGGATTTAGATGGTGCAGTAGAATGGGCGATGATTGGTATCTTCTTTAATCAGGGTGAAGTGTGTTCGGCAGGATCTAGAATTATTATAGAAAAATCGATTAAAGATGAATTTGTTAAAAGATTGGTTAAGAAGGCGCAGGCAATGACCATAGGAGATGGTAGAGCAAATCCGGATCTTGGACCTTTGATTACGAAACAAGACATGGAAAAGGTACTTAATTATATCCAAAGTGGTGTACAAGAGGGTGCAACCTTAGTTTATGGAGGAGAACGCTACACAGAAGGAGAATGCGCTAAGGGCTATTTTGTGAAGCCGACTATTTTTGATGATTGTACTCCCGAGATGAAAATTGTGAAAGAAGAAATCTTTGGACCGGTTGTTACAATTCAAACCTTTGAAAGTGAGGAAGAAGCAGTAGCGAAAGCGAATGATACAATCTATGGGCTAGCCGGAGCAGTATTTACATCCGACTTAACACGCGCTTATCGTGTAGTCAAAGAAATTCGTGCAGGAATCACCTGGATAAACTGCTATAATCCAACTTTTAATGAAGCACCTTGGGGTGGATATAAGATGAGTGGTATCGGTCGTGACCTTGGTGTTCATGGTTTGGAAGAATATCAGGAAGTAAAACAAATTAATATTAATTTAACACCAGGAATTGTTGGATGGTATGAAAAGTAATAGGTACGCACTTAATCATTTTCATCTTTAAATGCTACGAATGGCACGCTAGCTAATTTACAGTTTTATAAAGAGGATAGGTATGGATTAAAACATAGAGGTTTATTTGCATCATTTGTAAATAAACTTCTTTTATGTGGTGCCTTAATCTATGTTTATGTAAGGTATTGACAAAGATTAGATAAGATGTTAAAATTACCCTTGCCAATTCTTAAGGAATCCTGCGGAAAAGGCGTAGGTATGAATCTTATATAATCGTTCTGAAGGTTGGGTATACTCAGCAAAAAGATGGTAATATTATGGTTGAAGTTTTATCCCTATGCTGTTATGGCATAGGGATTTTTATCTGTTTTATGATATGAATGATTGAGAATTTGGAGGAAAAATAGTTGGAAACAAGAGTGGCATTAATTGGAATTATCGTAGAAGATATCGATGCAGTTGAAAAATTAAACAGTCTACTTCATGATTACGGACAGTACATTATAGGTAGGATGGGTATTCCTTATAGAGAAAAAAACATTAATATTATAAGCGTGGTGGTAAATGCAGAAGCAGATATTATCAGTACGTTGGCGGGTAAATTGGGAATGATAAAAGGTGTTAATGTTAAGACGGTTTATTCAAAGAAATAGGGATAAAAAGAGTTTATATAGAATGGAGTGTTAATATGAAAAAGGGTAAGTTGATTATACTAATGTTGGCATGTACCTTATTGTTCGTAGCTTGCAGTACGGAAAGTAAACAGAATAATAATCAAGCAACAGTTCCTGCTAAGAAAGTAACAACGCCTGCAAAGGAAGATAAAATTAATATCAATATCGCAGCATTAAAGGGACCAACTGCAGTAGGTATGGTAAAGGTTATGGAAGATGCAGTAGCGGGAAAGACAGTCAATAATTATAATTTTAAAATTGCAGGAGCCGCCGAAGAACTTACAGTAGGAATTGTAAAGGGAGATATTGATATTGCAGCAGTACCGTGTAACCTTGCTTCCGTTCTATATAATAAGACAAAGGGTGCGATAAAGCTAGCTGGTATTAATACATTGGGAGTGCTTTATATAGTTGAAACCGGGAACACCATTAAATCGGTGGAAGATCTTAAAGGTAAAACAATTTACTCCACCGGGCTTGGAACAACTCCTCAATATACGCTAAATTATCTGTTGACTTCCCACGGAATTGATCCGGAGAAGGATGTTACCATTGAATATAAAACAGAGCCTACTGAGGTAGCTTCTTTGCTTGAGAAATCGGATAACGCAATCGCGATGTTACCACAACCCTATGTAACCACCGTAATGATGAAAAATAATAAAGTCCATATTGCATTAAATGTTGCTGACGAGTGGGATAAAGTAAGTAAAGATGGCAGTTCTGTAGTAACCGGTGTTGTTGTAGTTAACACTCAATTCTTAGAGAAGAACAAGGAAGCTTTTGATGCATTTATGAGTGAGTATGCTGCTTCTGCTACATATGTTAATTCTAATATTGACGCTGCATCAACGTTGGTTGAAAAATTTGATATATTCAAGGCAGCACCTATGAAAAAGGCTTTGCCTTATTGTAATATTACCCTGATTCAGGGAGAAAACATGAAGACGAAGGTCAACGGCTATTTAACGGCTTTATTTAAACAAGATCCGAAAGCAGTAGGCGGTAAGCTGCCGGAGGATAATTTCTACTATATTCCTTAACGGAATTATGATGGTTACTACCGGACAATGGACGGTGTAATAGATAGCTTTATATAAGCAAATAAACTTATACGTATGGATAAATTTAATTTATAGTTTATTCATGTACACAAAAGAGAAAATGCGAAGTTGATTCGCATAAAGAAAAGAAGGTTATTATTCCCCAATAATAATATAGACAGGAGCTGATCGTGATGGCAAAGAATATGATTAAGAAACAATGGCATAAAAGCTATGGTTTTAAACTCTTTGCCATCTGCTTCTGGTTCCTTGTGTGGGAGGGACTGAGTATATGGTTTGCAAGTGATATTCTTCTCCCGTCTCCTTTTTCAGTTGTAAAAACCTTAATTTATTTAATGATAACCTTGGATTTTTGGCAAACGATACTGTTCTCCTCTTTGCGAATTATTATGGGATTTTTGTTAGCACTAATGACAGGAGTTTTACTTGCGTTAATATCATACCGTAATAGGTTTGTTAAAGAATTATTTATGCCTCTAATGAAAACAATTCAGGCGATGCCAGTCGCTTCTTTTATTATCCTCGCCTTAGTGTGGATTCAATCAAAGAATTTATCTGTACTGGCATCTTTTTTAATGGTTATGCCAATTATTTATTCAAATATCTTACAAGGATTTTTATCTACAGATCAAAAGCTTCTTCAAATGGCAACAGTATTTCGAATAAATCAAAGAAAACAAATTCTGGCAATATTTATACCCTCTGTTATGCCTTACTTGATATCAGCTATATCCGTTGGAGTGGGATTTTGTTGGAAGGCTGGAATTGCAGCAGAGGTCATCGGAATTCCAACCGGATCAATTGGCCGGAGATTACATGAGGCTGAACTCAATCTTATGATGGATGAACTGTTTGCATGGACAATGGTCATTATATTAATTAGTATTTTGTTTGAAAAAGTAGTATTGCTACTTCTTTCCCCACTACATAAGGATGTTGTGAAAAGTAAAGAAGATGTAATGAAAGAATAAATAAAAATGAAAACTTGAAGATTGGAATGACTGAATTAATTAACTAAAGAATAAAATGACTGAAATGAAATGATTAAAGAATGAAATGATGAAAGAATAAATCATCTAAAAATAGAATCAATTGAAGAGCAAATTAACTATAAAATAAAGTAGTTAAAAAAGATTAGCTGAAAATAAATTAGTGAATATAGGTTAACTAAAAAATATATTAATATAGTTGCAGGAAGGGGGCTCTCATGGACATCCATTTAAAACAGGTATCAATACAATTTGATGGAAAGCCGATTTTAAATAACGTGAACCTAACCTTTGTTAAAGAAAGGATCAATTGTCTAATGGGTCCTTCTGGTAAAGGAAAAACAACTATTCTTAATCTTATAATGGGCTTAATTAAACCAGATAGCGGTGAAATACTGGGGATTAGAAACCTGCAGATAGCTGCAGTATTCCAAGAAGATCGCTTAATTGAGCACTGGGATGCATTGAAAAATATTAGCTTTGTTTGTGATAAAGCGATAGAAAAAGAATATATTCTTCGGGAATTGCAACAGCTCGGTATTGAGGAGAGCATGGGGAAACCAGTGCGAGATTTCAGTGGAGGAATGAGACGGCGTGTGGCAATAGTTAGAGCATTGCTCGCCAAAAGCGACCTTGTAATTCTGGACGAACCTTTTCGTGGGTTAGATATCGATTTAAAAGAAAGAGTAATTGAATATATTAAAAAACGTACAAATGAAAAGACAGTGATTGTTGTAACTCATGAGATTGAAGATGTTACGCAATTGGAAGGTGAACTTATTACGTTACAATAATAAACTTAATATATGAGATAGCTTGCTACCGTTTGAATTATATACTAGCTTGAGAAAGACCTATTAGCTTTATATCTTTCTAAATACTTGACAAATGTATCAGTAAAAATTACAGTCAAGCAAACCAAACAAAATACAAGCTTAAATTTACGGTTATATGCTTGGATTAAGATAAATACACTAACTAAAATATTGCAGAAACAAATTAAGAGGTTGAACACTTTGATTATCTTCAAACTATTTAGTTTAGTCTTATTTTTTATTTCAACAATTTGGATTAACCCATATATTAAATTGAAAACACCTAAGATTCCAAAAGATATAAACATAATATAATCTAGTTGTATTTCCTCCTGTGGGAGATCTCCTTTTCCAAATAAAAGCGAATAATTTACATAGGAACAAAACAAAAGAAATAATCCAGATACCATCCAACTAAATATATTAATTATCCTGATTTTACTAATCATTTATAGATCCCTTCATTTTAGCCAAAAAACATAATTTTATTTGTTTAAAGTTCCAATTATGAGTTATTTTGTAAACCAATACAACTCACTTATGATTAATAATACTTTAAATAACCTAATTTTACCACATATTTTTAAATTACTTTTACCAAATAATTAAAGGTATTGCTGGATCCATAGACAGCTAATTAAAACGACGTAGCCATTAATAATCTTGGGTATCTTTTTTGATTTGTACTTTTGTGGCTTTTATAAATTGCTTTAATAGCATTTAAATATTATCTTGGATCACTTACAAATTGATTTAATAACATTATTCATTATTGTATTTTATTAATTGTTCAATATTGTCTCTGATTAATAGTTGTGTTTTTTATTCCATTGGGCTATAATACTGTAAAACTATTTAGACAGTGATTGGAAGAGAGAGGTTAATCATGCATATTACGATTACAGGCAATTTGGGTAGTGGAAAATCGACTATTTGTAAGTTGCTTAATGAAAACTATCAGTTTGAGGTATACTCAACAGGCAAGGTTCAGAGAGAATTGGCCAGACAGATGAACATGACAACATTGGAATTAAACCAGTTGATGTGCAGCGATAAAAAATATGATAAGATGATTGATGATGAAACCGCCAGGCTCTCTAGGGAAAACAGGGACAAGAATATTATCTTTGATTCTAGATTGGCATGGCATTTTGTTGAGAAATCCTTTAAGGTATTTGTATCCGTAAGTCTTGAGGTAGCAGCTGAGCGTGTTATTAATGACCAAAGGGGTGCAGAGGAGAAGTATACCTCTTTAGAAGAAGCTAAAAACTTACTTGCTGAACGTGCGGCTACAGAACGTAGAAGGTATAAAGATATATATGATTTGAATTATATGGATTTTGCAAACTACAATCTAATTATTGACAGTACGGACTGTCTGCCAGATAAGATTGCAGAAATTATCATTCGCGAAGCAAAATCATTTTATAGTAATATGGAAGAAAGCAATAAGATGTTAGTATCTCCAAAGAGATTGGTAAAGGATGAAGATATTACAGAAGAAGACATTGCGAGACTTCAACCATTAATCGAGGAATATAAACAGGTTTCCTATGAAATTGATCAAGTAATCATTGTTAAGAAGAAAGAGGATGATTATATAGTGCTAGAAGGCCTTGATCAGGCAAAAGCGGCATTGTTAGCAAAGGTATCCTATGCACCAGTAGAAGTAAGGACAATATAAATAAAACCAATTTTGTTATTGTTAAACAAAGATGGAATTCAAATATTATTCTAAACTTGATAATATTAGCAAAAAAAATAGAAATTATCCCCGTGGATATAAAAGAAGCTTTTACAAACAATATTGATAAGAGAGAATTCAAAATAAAATGAATTCTCTTTTTTAGTTTGAAAAATTCAAAAGGGGGGTAAATGCATGAAATCCTGGATGGAAAGATCAAATATTGCAAGATGGTTTATTTCCGTTGCGTTGATAACGGCAAGTGTTTATTTGGGGTTTCGTTATCTTTTGCCTTTGGTATTTCCTTTTTTGGTTTCTTATTTTCTTGCGTGGTTGATTAAACCGGTGACAGAGACTTTATATCGGCGTTTTAAAATACCAAGAATAGTAGGTGGATCCTTTTCCTTAATCTTATTAGTGGCAGTATTTGGAACAGCTTTATTTATGTTGATCAAAATTCTGATACGTCAATCCTTTGAACTCATTAAAAATATCCCTATTTATTTAAATGCGATTGCAGAAAAACTAGATGTTATCTGTAAGCATTGTGATGGAATGGCAGGACTTGATTTAGGAACAATGAAATCTGTTGTAGATGAAAACGTGAATGCTACTGTGGCCATGGTAAAAACCAATATCATGCCAAAGATAACACAACATAGTATTTCCTTTACTGTGGGGTTTGTTACCTTAATTGGTATAACTCTAATTGTATTAGTGGCAGCAGTTCTTATTGTAAAGGAATTGCCGATATTTCATGCAAAATACGATAGTAATATCTTATACAAGGATATTCATAAGGTGACAGCAAAATTAGCGGATGCTGGAATTGCATTTTTACGTTGTCAACTTATTATTTTGTCTATTGTTGCGGTAATTAGTGTGCTTGGCTTGACCATTTTGGGGAATCGATATGCTTTTTTGATAGGTATTGGAATTGCAATATTAGATGCATTGCCCATACTTGGAAGTGCAATGGTATATATACCGTGGGCACTTATTTCGTTAGTTAATGGAGATATTTTAACGGCTGCAATTTTGTTTAGTACCTTTTTAGTTTGCCAAGTACTTCGAGAGATTTTAGAACCAAAATTAATAGGTAATCGAATTGGAATTAAACCGTTATATACTTTGATGTCAATGTTCGTAGGCTTAAAATTATTTTCAATTGCGGGTTTTTTTCTAGGACCCATTGGTTTGCTAATTATTATCACAGTATATAAGGTGATATATGATAAGACTGAGATAGCTAAGGGCGAGAGGGACACGTTTTATGATGGAGAGTAAGTATATTGATAGATTAAAGCACTCAATTCTAGGATATGGATATTAAGTTTTCAAAGGGTAATCATTCATACTAGAGAAGGTAGCTGCTTAATTTGATATATAAGCATTCAAGTGGAAAGGTTTAACGAAAAGCTTAGGATCCGCTTGACAAAGCTATTATTGTAGCATAAAATTAGTATCATTATTTGAAAAGATTAACTATGATATAGATAGGCGAGGAAGAGGAAAAGTAGATAATAATCCCATCCCAGAGAGAGAAGCATTGGTGAGAGCTTCTTAGGAAGATGTTATTGAACCAGCCTTGGAGCTTTGTATGAAGGGAAGGAGTCCTTTCTGTAAATACAACGTAAAACCGGCGTTAGCGGTGTTGAGTGAGCTGTTTGATGATAATGGCTAATTAGGGTGGCACCGCCGAGTCTTTCGGTCCCTTTTGGGATTGAAGGGCTTTTTTGTAGTTAAATATATTGATAAGGAGAGATTTTATGGCACAGGATAAGAAGTTAGTTGCAGCGATTACCTCGATGGAGGAAGATTTCGCGCAGTGGTACACCGACGTAGTTAAGAAAGCAGAATTGATTGAATATTCCTCAATTAGGGGATGTATGATTCTACGCCCTCAGGGTTATGCGATTTGGGAGAATGTTCAGAGACAACTGGATGCAGATTTTAAAGAGACCGGTGTAGAGAATGTTTATATGCCTATGTTTATTCCTGAGAGCTTATTGCAAAAAGAAAAGGATCATGTAGAAGGATTTGCTCCAGAGGTGGCTTGGGTTACTCATGGTGGTGGGGAAGCATTACAAGAAAGAATGTGTGTAAGACCTACCTCAGAAACCTTGTTCTGTGACTTTTATTCGAAAATAATCCAATCTCATCGAGATTTACCAAAGCTCTATAATCAGTGGTGTTCCGTAGTTCGCTGGGAGAAAACGACTAGACCGTTCCTTCGTTCGATGGAGTTTTTATGGCAAGAGGGTCATACTGCACATGCAACTGCTGAGGATGCGGAGGCAAGAACAGTACAAATGCTTAATGTGTATGCAGATTTCTGTGAAAGAGTGCTTGCTATTCCTATGATCAAGGGCAAAAAGTCTGAGAAGGAAAAGTTTGCAGGTGCGCATGCAACTTACACGATTGAAGCGCTCATGCATGATGGTAAGGCATTACAATCTGGAACCAGTCATAACTTTGGGGATGGTTTTGCAAAGGCCTTTGACATCACATATACCGACAAGAACAATACGTTACAGCATGTTCATCAGACCTCTTGGGGTATGTCCACCAGAATCATCGGTGCTATTATTATGGTACATGGTGATGATAGCGGTTTAGTATTGCCACCAAGAATTGCACCAACTCAGATTATGATTATTCCAATTAACCAAAATAAAGAAGGTGTACTGGATAAGGCATATGAGTTAAAGAGTGCATTAAGCTCCTTTAAGGTGAAGGTAGATGATTCTGATAAGAGTCCAGGTTGGAAATTCAGCGAGCAGGAGATGCGTGGAGTTCCAATTCGTATTGAGATTGGCCCTAAGGATATTGAGGCAAATCAGGCTGTAATCGTAAGAAGAGATACCAGAGAGAAAATTGTAGTATCCCTTGATGATATTGCTATTAAGGCTGGAGAAGTACTTGATACCATGCAAAATGATATGCTAGAGAGAGCAAGAGCTCATCGCGATGCTCATACCTACAGTGCTACAACAATGGAGGAATTTGAGAAGTTGGCAGCAGAGAAGCCGGGCTTTATTAAGGCTATGTGGTGTCAAGATGAAGCTTGTGAGCTTGAGATTAAGGAGAAAACAGGTGCAACCTCACGTTGCATGCCTTTTGAACAGGAGCAACTTGCAGATACCTGCGTATGTTGTGGTAAGCCTGCAACAGCATTGACATACTGGGGTAAGTCATACTAAGCCTTCAAAATGTCCCTTAATGGATTTTCAAAAGCTTAAAAGAATAAGAAGTGAGCATTAATAAGCATACTTTGAAGTTCTTTTGGTAACTTATAATTTGTAAGAAATAGTTTTGTACTATAACCTAGTAGAACTTAATTGAGGGTGGATTTACGATCGTTAGATCGTAAAATCCACCCTTCGTTATATTAGACTTTCTATTTTATAAGTTTATAGTATAATTAACCTAGATTATTCATCTAGTTATTTCTAACGGTGCTTCGCACCGCATTGTTACTGGTTTTGTTCTGATTTTAACTTTCACCTAAAAAGTGAAGCACAATTGCATAGAAAAAAGACTCATCCTTTT